>Ga0302324_100000057_pt1 | contig 255929 bp, 228 predicted proteins | sample Palsa_T0_1_FD_201949 | JGI IMG/M metagenome (GOLD analysis project Ga0302324, IMG submission 201949) | Peat permafrost microbial communities from Stordalen Mire near Abisko, Sweden - Palsa_T0_1 | ecosystem: Environmental > Terrestrial > Soil > Palsa > Peat permafrost | place: Sweden: Abisko...
GTAGGCGAACCTTCTTCATGGCGTAACTCCTTGTGTTGTAGTTGACTTAGGAGCTACGCCACTTCTTTATGCCTCACCCCCGGAGATCGGGACGGCCTCTAATCGATCTCGCTCACGGATCCGGAGTTGATGATTGCGAACAGGTCGCGACCGGAAGCGGTAAATGCGAAGTCAGCGGCGCCATCGAGACCGGTTGTCGTATAACAGGATTCCCCAAGGAACCGTGCTTTGGGTGGTTATACGTGTAGAGATATCCGTGGTCAGTATCCAGGACCGCGACTTCGTTGTTTTGATTGACGCCAACGGCGAAAGGGCCACCAAGGCTTTCGCTGTTGCCCGCGGTGAGGGGCGTCACCGTTGTTGCACTGCAACCGCCGCTGATTTCGCTCATATACGGTCCGGAGCCAATTTGGCCGACGAGGAAGAGATTTCCGGCGTGATCAAACGCGACGGAGTACGGCATGACTGGTGGATTGGCGAGCGAAATCGTCGCGCATGGCGTTGTCGAGCCTTTCGCAAAGAAGCTCACGAAGGAGTCGATCGAACAGCTGCCATCGGTGCATGCGATCGCAACGGCCACGACGCCCTTGCGTGAGACCGCGACGGCGTACGGCGGATATCCCACCGGCCTTGAAAGAGTGAGGTATGGCCCGCTGTTGTATGGTGGGGCACAGACGGGGACGGCCTGCGAGCCCTGCGCGCCGTAGTTCGTGACGCGTCACGCGACGGCGAAGGGAATAATGCCCAGTAAAGAACATGCAAAACTCGTGATTTTGCCGGCATACAAGCATTGCCTTCCGATGATCCGAAACTGACGGACGAGGGAAGGAACGTGGAGTCAGATATCCGGACGACCTGCGCGCGCCCGTTACAGCTCACCGGCGGTTCCCGAGAGCGCGCCACTGCACATAGTACGACTGCAATCCAGCGAAAGCTTGAGGTGAAGGGCCACTACGGCGCGATTGGTCGTATCGTGCGGTGCCGGTATGGTCGCGTGGGGACGGCGATCGGCGGGACGGCACGCTGGCGCTCTCATCGAGACCTATCACAGCCCGCGTTCTCAACCCAAAACCCCATTTCGTCGAGACCCAGTCACCTGGACCTTCATCCTCAGAACTCGAAAATCGCCTACCCAAAAGACGTTTAGCTTGAAGGGAAAGGGGAGCGTGCCCTCGCACTCCTGCTGGCCTGCAGAAATCTTGTCATGGAATTTTGTCCAAGAACTGGTTTCTTCAGAACTAGCAGAGGAATAAGAACATGCGTTTAAGGCTTCTCTGTGCTGGCGCCGCACTCGTCGGCGGTCTAGCACTTTCAGCGTCTTCCACCGATGCCCGTCTGCCGTCGTCGGGCGGGAAACTACTAGTGGTCCCTCGATCCCACGGTCGCCCGATGATACGCCTGATGCCCGGAGTCAAGTCGCTCGTCACAGGATGTGACTACAGCGTGTACGCGTTCTGCTTCTACGTTACTCCGGGCAACCCCGGACCATACATCGAAACGTCAGCCGGCAGCAGTAATGAACTCTACAACGCCGCCTACATCGTCAAAAACAAGAGCGGCAAGATCGACAAGAAATTCAGCACGTACTTCTCTCCGGATCCCGGCAACCCGACCTACCAGTACATTGACTATACGGGGAAGGACCCGAAGAAGCCGACCGCGGTCAAATACACTGACTATTACTGCATCGGGTTCTCGTCAAGCGCTTGCACCGGCAGCACTTACACATTCAAGCTAGGAATTGCTTTACAACCTGCTAGCAGCTAGTCCCAGGCGGACACCGCAGAAAAACGGCCAAGGCATTCCGCGGCGCTAACCGTGGTGCGGCGCGGCAGATCGGTCGGGCGCCGACGATTCCCAACTAACTCGACTTCATAGCTGAAGGCATCCCGGCGCGGCTCGAGGCCAAACCAGGGAAATTGGGTTGGTCGATCTCGGAGGCGGTGGTACGGTTCGCCGTGGACCTTTAGGAATCGACGCAGGGAACCTCCGCCGCACCGGGGGTCATCCCTGCGCGACGGCGATGGCCGCGGCGCACAGCTTCGAAAATGATCCTTAGCGTCGATTTCCGCATACCGATCGGCGGAGCGTTCTTCGAGTCCAATAGGTCTGCAAAGCCCCGCGAGTCAAGGACGGCTTGGACTTAGAGATACCCTGCAATTAGCATGATATGCCAGGTAAGACTTGGCTCGACTCACCCCAGCTAGGAACGAGCGGCCGTGGTGGAGTAGGCAACCGCGTTCCCGCGAGGTGATTGTTCGATGTTCGGTGCGCTACGTTTGCGGCGCTTCTACGCCGCGCTGCTCGCTGCAACCGTCGGTTGCGCCCTCATACAGTTCGATGGGTCCGATGCGCGCGCCGCGGTCAAACCGTCTTTTTCCCCTGCTGCGGGAGCGTTTAGCGAGCGTGGCTCTCAGTCTTCCGTACCCACCGCGAGGGGGAGCATGCTTTACGTGTCGGGCAACAGCAGTACCGTTACCGAGTATAGCTTGCCGAGCGGTGCCGTCATCGGCACGCTCGGCAGCTCTTCCGGCATCTCTGACCCGATGGGCCTGTTCTTCGCCGACGGCTCGCTCTACGTGACGAATGGAAACGCGTCCGAAGTGCTGGTGTTTCCCGCGGGCGCGAGCATGCCGTCGTCGATCCTGCGCGAATCGACTGAGAGCCCTTTCCCATGGGATGTGACAGTCGGGAAAGACGGGACGGTTTACGTCGTCGATCTAATGGACGATTACTGCGGCGAGGGCGACTTCGAAGTGTTCGAAAAGGGTCAAACAACGCCCGCCTACGTTGTCTACATGAATTCGTGGTACTCGTTCGGTGCAGCGCTGAGTAAAGATAACTATCTGTACGTTTCCTACGTCCCGGACCAAAAAGCCAAGATTGCGGTTTACGCGCCGGGAGCGCAAAAAGGTCACGACGTCAATTGGCACCTCAGGTCCGACGTCAGCGGGAGCCAGACGTTTCCGATGGGGATGGTCTTTGACAAGGAAGGCAATCTCGTGGTCGTGGACGTCAATCGAATCGACGTCTTCGCGCCCGGCGTGCCCAAGCCGATTCGGCACTTCGGTAAGCTCATTTCGGGCTACTTTCTGGCGTTCGATCGCGACCGCAGGATACTCTACGTCGCCGACTACGGCGCCAACCGAGTCAAGGAGTTCGACTACGAAACGGGAAAGCTCGTCGGCTCGGTCGATTCGTCGGGCCCTGTCGGCATCGCGGTCGATCCTCCGGCGCCGCTGTAAGACGCGAAGCCTAGCAGCGAATATCCCCTAAGGACGCCGACCTGATCACACTAGCAGCGAATGGTCGGCCTGGCAATCCTAACTACGTAGCCCACTTGAGGACATCACCCGTATTCATCGAAACCAGAGCGCAACGCCGCTGGGAGCGTCCAAGCCCGTAATCACGGGGCTGATCGGCTTTCCATTAGCGTTGTAAGTCACCAGCGTGGTTCCGCTTCCGCCGCCGTAATTTACGATGTAGATTCTGCCGCTGGCATCGACCGCAACACCACCAGGTACGTTCAGGCCTGTGATCGTTAGCTTGCTAGGCCTTCCGTTCGGCGCGTAGGTCGTCAGCGTGCCGTTCCCACTGTTCGTGATGTAGATCTTGCCGGCGGCATCGACCGCCACGCCACAGGGACCGTCCAACCCGGTTAGCGTCGGCGTAGTGGAGGTTCCGTTCGGTTTGTAGGTTGTGAGCGTATTGCTGCGATCGTTGGTGACGTATATCTTACCGGCCGCGTCGACCGCTACGCCGCAGGGTGCCTCCAGTCCGTTTATCGTGGGCGTGGTGGGCGTTCCGTCTGCAGTGTAGGTCGTCAGGGTTGTGCCGTTGCTGCTTCCCGTTCCAAAATTTGTAACGTAGATCTTGCCAGCCGAGTCGACGGCGACACCGGCCGGGCCATTAAGGTTTACGGTGATCGTTGGCCTAGTGGGCGTTCCATCCCGCTTGTACGTTGTGAGTAGGTTGTCGCTAGTACTTGTGACATAGATCTTCCCAGCCGTGTCGACCGCGACGGCACTAGGCCCGTCGAGCCCCATGATCGTCAGGTTATCCGGCGCTCCACTCGGGCGATACGTCGTCAACGTGCCGTTGCCCAAGTTGGTAACGTAGATCCTGCTGGGTCGACCTTGCTCGTCAGGCTCGGACTGCGCCAAGTCATGCAGGAGATCGACGGTCGCGACCCGCGCGGCACTGTTCGGCAGCACTCCGCCCGTCGAGGGCGACACGTTCGCGCCAGGTGCGGTCCCGCTGCTCCCACTACATGCCGCAAGGAGAATCGCGGTCGCCAAGGCCGGTCCCAAAAACCGTACGTGCCTCATGAATACTCCTCATGAGTTTTCTGACTTGTGCAAAGCCGTTGGATGGCGGCCCGCGATTCCCCTGCGTGGGCATCTCTTAGCCTAGTCACGCCCTTGGCGGCGGGTCGCTATCCCCAAAGTGGAGCAAGTGGTGGCCAAAAGCCTTTTGCGACGGTGCAAGGCCCGAAGTGCGGTTTGCCGGCAAAAGAAGGTGGTCGCGCCATGCTTGCGCTTGCCAAATTGCACCGAAAGGTAACGCGTCGTTCCGTCGCTGGATCGCGCGTGGTGGGGGCACTTCCAACGCCTAGCAAATCCCGACTGCGCATTTACCCCGGCTGCTTGAAGTTGGGGGAATCCAGCCGCAGCGATAGATCCGCACGTCGTTCGGTAACAGACTTGCTGCGGGTAAATACTCCGACGCAATGGAACTAAACCGTCCGCGAAGCTAAGTCGCTCGGCTGTTGGATTTTTTCACCCTCGACGGAGAAAACGATGTGCACTAGGTGTGTGTTTCTGGGCGGGTTGGCCGCTCTTACGACTGCTGCTCCCGCGCTCGCGTCTCCGGCAAACGGCGAACCTCAAGATCTTGAGATCGCGATGCCCGGGATGCGACGCGTTGCCGCAAATGCCTGGCTCGGTCGCGTCTCGCCGAATGTTTGGATACACACAACGACGCACATCCTCGACGGCGTAGGCTATTATCCGGCGAACGGCGCGATAGTCGTCCATGGCAACGAGTCGCTTCTTATCGACACGGCTTGGAACGACGCGGATGCCAATACGATACTGGATGCATGGGACCGCTTCGGACGGGTGCCGATCACCCGGGCGATCGCGACACATTTCCACTACGATCGGGTCGGGGGGATCGGCGCAGTTTCGAAACGCGGCATCCCGGTGTTCGCTAACCCGCTCACGATAGGGTTAGCTCTCGATGCGGGTTTGCCCGTGCCGCGCCCTTTGCATCAATTAGAGAAACATAAGCAACAATTGGGCGGCATTGAAGCGTTCTATCCGGGCGCCGGCCACACGATCGACAATATTGTTGCCTGGATCCCAGAGGACCGAGTTCTCTTCGGAGGCTGCCTCGTAAAGGCCACAACGGCGCCGGACCTCGGAAATATCGCCGACGCCGACGTTTCGGCCTACCCGAAGACGCTTCGCCGCCTTATTCACGCGTACGAGCCGCGTCATGTTATCCCCGGCCACGGAACCGTCGCGGGAGATTCGCTCGGGCATACACTGGCGTTAGCGGACCTCTCAGCCCCGAAGTAGACCATGATGAACCGCGCGCGTTTCCTGAAGTACTCCGCCGCATATACAAGTGCCGCCGCGCTCGCGCCGAGCGTGGGTCTTTCCGCCGCGGCACCGAGCTACGATATACTGGACCGGCTCGTCCCGATCCAGGCCGATGCTGACCGGATTCTTCAGATCACGGTCTGTTTGCGCCCGTTTCGCGCGAAAGGTCCGCGAATCGAGGCCGAACGCGTCGGCGATAAGGTCGTGACTCGTTCTGCAGCAAAGAGTGCGTGGCATGATGGCTTGCGCGCGAGCGTCCATAATTACGGCCACGGCGGTAGTGGCTGGTCCCTTTCTTGGGGCTCGGCGTCGCTCGCCTTACAGAAGGTCGCCGAAGCTGGAGAAACCTCCGGTGAAGTGGCCGTCATCGGCTGCGGTGCGCTTGGGCTAACCGCGGCACTCACTGCGCAGCGGGCCGGTATGCGCGCCGTCATCTATGCGAAGGAGCCGCCCCCTCCTTACGTACGTTCGTGCCGGGCAACAGGCTCGTGGACGCCCGTCTCTAGGATCGCGCTGTCGTCGGGCGCGCCCCAGGATTTCGCGAGCATGTGGGAGCGCATGGCCCGTACATCCTTTGCGATGTACCAAAGCTACCTTGGCATCGCGGGCACACCGGTCGAATGGACGGACCGGTACATTTTCTCGAAGTACACGCATGATTAAGGACCTTCTTTGAAAGCCCTCTGTGATTCGCACCGCGATGATTTCGATAACACCCTGGCTCGCCTTCCTGGGCGTCGCGCTCGCGTTCAGCGGTGCAAGCGCGGACGCATCCCCGTGGCAGCCGTCAGCGGGACATACGCAAACCCCGATATGGCCGCGGTCCGTACCGGATGCTCGGCCTGCTGCGGGACCGGAGGATAGCGGAAGACGATCGCGTCGACGGGGTCAACCAATCGCTCGTGTATTACATAGCGCTCAAAGACGCCGGAGTTCCCGTCGAGATGCATACGCCCAAGGCGGCCACTGGTTCGGCCTGCGGCGCACGCATCTGCCCATCACCGGATGGCCTCGGCTCGTCGAAACGTGGTTGAAGACGATCGCAATGACACCGAGCTGACCCGTCGCCGAGGCTCTACGGCTCGATGGGATCGGCGCTGGTCAGCTAGTGAATCTCGAGTTTGAGCGCGTATGTCGAAAATTGGTCGTCCGCGCCCTCGACTTGGATATGATAGGTTCCGGACGCCGGCAACGTGGCCACGATCGGGTTGCCGGTCGAACGTTCGGGCTTGCCGACCGGCGACGTTCTCCCATCGTAGATAGAAAACGATCCGAAATGATGGTCGTGTCGAACGACGGACAAGGTCACGGTCTGTCCCTGCGCCGCCGTGAAATCGAATCCATCTTCGAATCCGTCCATGAGGCGATTGCCGTCTAGCAATGCGGAGGAGGCTCCCGATTTGAACGTCACGCGGCGGCTTGCGGGCTTTGCCGCCACGATCGAATCCGAACTCTCGCTGTGCAGGACAAGTTCGTTTTGCAGCAGCGCGTAGCGGGTCCCGTTCCAGCGATAGGTCTCGCGGCCCGAGACCCTCGCGGTTTGGTGGGAAAGGGACACGGCCGTTCCGTCCGGTCGCACGTCCAAACTGTAGCCCTCGGTTTCAAGAACCGGCACGTATGTGTCGCCGTTCTGCCAAAAGACCTTGCGGTCGCAGTTCGTGCAGCTGCATTGTAGACCGTTGGATGCTACGATCACACGCAGACCGCTTTGCAACGTCACCGGGGTAAGCCAGAGCTTCCGTGCCCCGTTCTTGACGATCAGCGCGAGGAATGCGCGATCCGGACACGGCGCAAAAACGGGGTCGCTCGCGAGGATTTTGGCGAGAGCGGGCGGCGCGGTCATTGCGGGCGTGGCATCCGCAGGGTCTGAAGCCGCGGCACTCGCGAGCGGCGCGAACGCTGCGAAGCCCGTACAGAACGCAAGCGCCACCGCGCTCAGGAGACGTCGAATCATCACTGGACCTCCCGGATTACATTGCGGCAAGGCTCGGGAGTACCGCGCGCGCGTTCGGCGCGAGGAGCGAGCGCGCTCGGCCGCTCGGAATGACGACGTCCGCTTCGCACTCGGCAACGACGTGCGGCAGCAGCCCGTGGACGAGCAGGCCGCCGGGGACGATCTCGTAGACGTACTCATCGGGGACCATGGCCGGCCCCGACGTGCAGTCGGAACGACCGGACTTCTTCCAGACCGTCTTCACTTCGTGCGCGTAGGCGGCGGTTACGCCGGCTCGATCCGCGATCGCATGAGACCAGTCGACCTCCGAGCCGTCGCGCAAGTCGAGTGTCAGCGGCGCGATGTTGTCCGAAGGGTACGCGCCGCCGCAGTAATATCTGCCGCGGCGGTCGAGCGTCAGCGCGCTCACGCCGGCGTACGCGACCCGCGTTTTGAGCTCGTACAGGCCGAGCCCCGTGCCGTAGGAGCGCGCCCGGATGAGGCAGTCATATGCCACTGCGCGCTGCAGTGCGAAATCGCGGCTCAATGTGCCGTTCGCGGCTGCCATCACGCTCGCGCTCGGCCCGCTCGAAAGGACGATCGAGGAGAGGGAAAAGCGCCGGTCGCTGACGGTGACGTAGGTGATTCCCCCGAGCGATTGGGGTTGGCCGCGCGCCAGCGTCGTTTGCACGAGTTCGCGGTGAAAGCGGTCGGTAGAATGTTGCTCCGGATCGTCTCCTCTCGCCGCGCCGCCGATGCGCGCGAGCGCGATCGGGAGCGTGGCGTGCGCGCCCGACCAGGTGCCGGACACTCCGGTTCCAGAAAGACGCACGCGCCAGACGTCCCCGGTCGACGTAACTCCGCCGGCGCCGTCGGCCTTCATCTCCGAAACGATAATCGAGCCGTCCGCCCGGACTTTGCCCTCGAGCTCAATTCCTTGTCCTTGCGAACGGTAAAAGTACTGTCCGCCGAACGTCGTCTTACCGTCGGCCGGAATATGGAAATCGTACGAAGGGCCGAGCTCCGCGACGATGGGATAGGAGCCGATCGTCCCAGCGTACGTTCCGTTCGGAGCCGGACTCGCGGCGTGCACGCCCGCCGGTACGAGCATCAGTGCCAAGACAAGCACCGTTAAGCGAAAACCCATTGTACGCCTTATTTCAATGGATCGTGACCTGCATCGAGTAGGTCGTGGGTTTCACGTCGCTGGCGCCGACGACACGGATCTCCCACGCGCCCGAAGCGGCTAACGTCCCCCGCCACGAGAGCCCATGGGCCTCCTGGAACGCGTTTGCGCGGCTCGAAGGATAGATAAAGATGCTGTCGATTTTTCCGCTCGACGGTTTCACCGTGATCGACATGACCTGTCCGGCCTCTGCGACGACGCGGTACCTATCGAAAAACGTCGCGTACGCCTTGCCCGCTACTGTCGCCGAAGACGCTCCGCCGGCGAAGTGAATGTCGTTGACGCGGGCTTTCTCTTCGCCGGTCGGATAAAACACCCAGTCGTCGGCGACCATGGCGTAATCGTTTCCGTCGTAGCTGTAGATCCGGCGGAACTTGAGCGGATCTCCGGGCGCGTCATACTCGACGATGGCCCGGCCGTTGGGAAAAAGCTGGAGCGACTCGCCTTTGTCGGACAGGATCGGCCGGTAGCCGCCGTGACCGTCAGCGACCACGACGACGATCGGCTCTAGACCACACTGCCGCCGATAGCGGCCCTGCTTCGAGATCCCGTACACCGTGACGCCGCCCGCAAGACGCACGGCTGCAACGTGGCGCGGGTTGGGGCAGAGCGGTTCGAGCCGGGCATCGACCGGAGATCGCCCGCTCTCTAGGTAGCGCGTGAGATCGGAAGGCAGTGTTGCGGCACCGCCCGGCGCCACCGTCTGCCCCAGCGCCGGACTAGGTAAAGCGAGGGACGTGCACGCAAGGCCAAACCAGAGAGTGCGATATATCATGCGTTACACTTAGCCGGGATTCCCCATATGGCCGTCTTTTTCGAGCCCGCGCCGGGCATCTCCGTCGATTTTCCGGGCACTTGGCCCGAAATCCAAGTAGCCGTAAGAGGGCATTTTGATTCTCGGGCTTTTTCACAATCGAAATTTCTGTATCTATTTCGCAGGACGAGCGGTGTCTGCCGTTGGGGACAGCTTCTACGCCGTTGCACTTATTCTGGCTGTATTGCAGTCTACTCATTCGGTCACTTCAGGAGCGATGGTGCTGCTAGCGGGCACGGTCCCGGTTGTAATTCTCACGCTCATAGGCGGCACCTTGAGCGACAGGTTGCCACGAAACCGCGTCATGCTTTCGAGCGATCTAATGCGTTCAGCTACTCAGTTTGTAATGGCCGCGTTGCTCTTTCGATCGAACCCTCCATTGTGGGCACTGATGGTCACCCAGTTCTGCTATGGCGCGGGCGATGCTTTTTTTGATCCCGCCTCAACGGGGTTACTACCTCAAATCGTCGCGTCAGAAGATCTTCCCGCCGCGAATAGCGTGCTTCAACTTTCGTCGAACGGCGCGCTAGTCGTGGGCCCTGCGGCGGCGGGCATCACTATAGCGTTTGCCGGTGCACCGCTCGCCGTCGCATTCGACGCCGTATCGTTCTTGGCGTCCGCGATTTCACTCTACTTCTTGACCGTGCCAAAAGGCGGCCTCTCGCTCGCAAGCGATTCGATTCTGGATCAATTGAAGGCAGGCTTTGTCGAACTTCGCGGGCGCCAATGGGTGGTGGTCACTGCCTGTTATCTCGCATTTCTGGCATTTGCCTTCAACGGACCGATTTTTGCGCTAGGTCCGGCGGCCGCACTTGCGCGGTTGGGCGGTCCCTCGGCGTGGTCTCTAATGCTTTCCGCCTTCGGCATTGGGCTAATTTCGGGAAGTCTCGTTGCGCTAAGATTGTTAAGGACTAAGGGGGCACTTGGGTGGGCTTACTTAGGAAACCTCGGTGTCGTACCAATGCTGGCCCTGCTAGGTACGAGTCATTCGAAATGGTTAGTCGTAGGATCAAGCGCTTTAGCCGGCCTGTCCGTAGCGGCTTTCGGAGTGACGTATCCGACGCTTCTTCAACAGACTGTCCCTAAGGAGAAGATGTCCCGAGTGGGGTCTTATTTCTGGCTGGCACGCGTCGCCCCGATGCCGCTTGCCCTTGCGATTGTCGGACCGTTATCGGCGAGATTCGGAATCTCGAAAGTTTTTGTCGCTGCTGCGCTATCAATATTCGTCGTGACGCTTGTGAGCGCAGGCTTCGTTAGTATTTGGTCGATTCAAGGCCCTCCCCAAGAAATTGACGGTGCCGGCTAAGAGCTACTTCGGCGAGTACGTATCGATCCCGGGCGAGGGCCATGCAATAAGGCGAAGCGTCCGCCCAACAGGATCACGGCAGTGCGTAAGCCGTCAGGTTACCGTTCTGATCGGAGCAATACACCCAACCATTTACGACGATCGGGCTCTGCCAGTGGACCGCACCGATCGTGCGCCCGGCACTGCGACGCGCGCTGCTCCATAGCTCACGCCCATCGCGCGCATCGAGCGCGAAGATCGCGCCGTCAAGCGCGTCAAAGACGATGCCGTTGCTGACGACCGGCGAGGTTCCTTCCCGCTCCGTTTGTCCGACTGCCGCACGCCATACGCGAACGAGGCGGCTCGAGCCCCGCACGCCGGTAATGAGACGATAGCCGTCGATCTCTCGCGAGAACCCCAAGAAGATCCACGCGCGACTCGACGGATCGGTCCACACCGCCGGGGTCGAAAACAGCGGACCCACGAGGTTGAGCCTTTGCAGCTCTGCCCCGACACCGGGAAGCGGCGAGCGGTTCACCAGTTTCAGGACCTGATCTTTTCCGCCCTGGACCAGCATCAACGGCGTACGGCTCGCCAGCTGGCGCGGAAGAAGTGCGGGTGACGTGCTTCCGAGATCGACATCATGATCGTCGAGCCTTTGATACTCGGCGGGCGTGTAGTACCCGATGCGCGTCGAGAGGTCGGCGCTCAATGCGAGCACCGAATCGCCATAGTCTGGGCCGCCCTTGTTTGCGTCGAAGTCACCGTCCCCAGTCGCGACATAAATCTGGCCATGCATCGCCGCATCGGGGTCGACCACCGCGCCGCCCCTCGACCAAATCCCGGAATGGCCGTGTGGGCATGATGTCGCCGTCGGCAAGTTGCGATCCCGGCTGCAAAGCGAATTGAAAACGCTCGTGGTACCGTCGCTCAAGCGGACGCTCACGACGTGGCCATCGTACGGCGGCGCATCGCCGTTGAAGCCCGACGTCGTGGCGTACAGATAGCCGTTCGCGACGTTGAGTGCGGATGCGTCCTTCTCCGTCTGGGGAATGAGCGTGATGCGCACCGGGAACCCCCGGCCGCGCAACTCCGCGCCGCTCGCCGCATCGAGTTTGTGGACAAACCCGTCGAGCCCGGCCGCGTAGATCGAATGCCCGGAGGGGTCGGCGGCCGGCGTCGAGTTCGTAACTTTCGCCCCGAAAACGATCTTGCGCAGCAAAGATAAAGGCGAGAAAGCCTCGATTTCCGACGACGTCAAGGACGTCGCGAAACGCCACAGGATTCGCCCGGACGCGGCGTCTATGCCGAAGGTCGTGCCGTTTGTCGCCGTCTGGAACAGCATCGTATGCGAAACGCGGCCGATCTTGATATGTTCGAGGAGTATCGGCGTCGAGTCGGCGACCGCTCCCAGCGAAATCCGCCACCGCAACCGCAGGCGCCCCACGTTGCTCGCGGTCAAGACGCGCCGTGAACCATCGACACCGCTGCGCGCAGGATCGTAACCGAAAACCGGCCAGTTAGCCCCCGAAGCGGGAATAACGGCCGCGCATACAAGACTCATAGCGAGCGTGAAGGCGCGAAGTCGCGTTATCATCCCGCCGTTCGCCCTCTTATTTCACTTCTTTCGCATTGTCGCCCGCGAATCTCATGAAGACGAACAGTCCCCGACTTCTACACCGACTGCGCAGCGCTGAGAATTACTTCGACCACGCGGTCTGGTTGCGAGAGCATCGGCACGTGACTCGAATCGAGTTCGGTCGTCTTGGCTTTCATGCGTTTCGCAAGAAAGCGTTCAAGATCCGGGTTGACGGTGTGATCCTTCTTTCCGACAATGTACCAACTCGGCTTGGTCTTCCACGCAACGCCCGGCGCATCGTGCGCGAAGATGTTGGCAGCCGGCGCGCCCTGTGTCGCCCACACGAGCTGCTGCTCAGCCGCTGAGAGATCGCCGCAAAAATACTGGAGGCCTTCTTTGGTCAGCCAGATACGTCCATCGACGACTTTGATGTGCTTGAGCACGTCGGTCGCGGGGAACTTCTGCTGTATGCTCTGCGATGTCTCGCCCGCAGCAGTATCGGGGGCAAGCGCGTTGATATAAACGAGGGCTTTCACGCGCGGGCCGGTTCCGGCGGCCGTGATCACCGTGCCGCCATATGAATGTCCAACGAGCACGATAGGACCCTTCACCAGGTCCATCGCCCACTTTGCAAAAGTGACGTCGTTTTCGGGTGTGTTGAGCGGATACTGCGCTGCAATGCAATCGTAGCCTTGCGCTTGCAACGGCCCCATCACTTTGGTAAAGCACGAGCCGTCGGCCCAAAGACCATGACAGAAAACTATGCTCGGCTTGCCCGCGCCGCTCATCGTCGCAGCCACTTCCGTTTGCGCCGATGCAAAGCCGTAGCTCGGCCCGGCGGCACCTATCGCTGCCGCGCTCGTAGCAAGGAATCGACCGCGTTTGATGCTTGTTTTCGAATGCATACTATCACTCCCATCGATGTAGTACAGGACTCGTTCAGTTCACAGGTCCCAGAATCGCTCCTCCCTCGTCGAACCCGCTTCTTACGAGAAAGGTTTGTGGTAGGTGCCGGCTTCGTCCCGTTGCCGCACGGCGAACGGAGCCGGTGTGGCTGTGGCGAAGGGGGGAGGTGTGCCGACCTATGCCGAGCGCTGCGCGACCCGACTCGCCAAACTCCAAGCCGGCGCACAGGCTTTCGCTGAATATTGCGCGACGAAGCAAGATATCGTAGCGCTTTTCGCCTTTGGTTCGTTCGCCCGGCGCAGCGTCCATCCGTGGAGCGACCTCGACTTACTGATCGTTCGCGAGACTTCGGCGCCGCCGTTGCATCGCGCGGACGATCTGTACCAAGAGGCGCCGCTGAGGGTTGGCTTCGACGCCCTCGTCGTTACACCCGATGAGTACCGCGAGCGCCTTCCGTTGACTCCATTTGGGAGAACGATATTGGGGCAAGCGCGGCGGCTGTATGAACGTCAATAACAGCTCTCGCGCGCGCGCCTGGCTCTTAAACGCACGGGGAGACCTGCGCGCCGTGGAGCTCTTGACGGATTCACTCCCACATCTTGCCTGCTTTCACGCGCAACAGGCCGCCGAGAAGGCTCTCAAGGCCGTTATCACGCTGCGTGAGGGCGACGTACCCCTAACGCACGTCTTGCGCGAACTCCTTGATGCTTGCGCAGAAGCGGGAGAAGCGCCGCCCGAACACGTGCGCGCCGGGGCATTGTCGCTTGAGAAGTTCTACGTGCCGACGCGGTACCCCGACGCCCTCGGCTGGGCCGACGCCGCATACGCATTCACGCGTCGTGATGCGGATGGCGCGCGGGACGACGCAGCGGCCGTCGTCGCGTGGGCCGACGCGCGGCTTCCGCCGTTAGACCGCTAGATCCAGCGCAAGCTCGACGGCCTGATCGTCGCTCAGCGCGGCTCCTCTGCTCCGCAGTTCCGCGACCTCGTTTTCACCGAGCGCACGGGTCAGCGAGGTCATCGCTCGGTCGACGTCTCTTTGATCGGTCGGCCATCGGAAGGTGCCTGTTGCGCTAAGACGAGCATCCGCATATCCGAGGAGCTGCGCCGCGTTCATTCGGTCTTCGCGCTCGTCGCCTGGATCATCGCTGGGAAGAAGTGCCGCGACGGCGGCCAAACGCTGCACCGCGTGGATGGCGCGGGCCGGCGCATCGGCAACGGTCTGGAGCGCTACGTTCAATGACTCCAGAGCGCGCTCGCGCGCCTCGTCGTAGCGATCTAGCGCGGTCAGGAACGTCGCCTCATTCGAAAGGCATTCCGCCAGGTCGGGGTGCCGCCACGCACGCAGGACCGGCAGTGCGCGCGCAGAGTGCTCGAGTGCCGTGCCCGCATCGCCGAGACCAAATTCTTGGGCGGCCAAATTCATCTCGCAGACCGCAGCCCGTAGTCCGTCACGCTCGGCTTGGAGCATCTCGAGAGCCTCGGCGTTGAGCGAACGCCCCCCGCAATAATCTCCCCGGGCTAGGCGCACGGTTCCAAGCGTGTCTTCCAAGAGGGCCAAGAGCCGGCGATTCTCGAGCGCGCCGGCCGACGTATGCGCGAGCTCGGTCATCGCCTCGGCTTCATCGACGCGCCCCAACCTCAGCAGGATCATGGCCGCGTTCACATGACTCGCCGCGACCGCGAGCGAGTCCCCCAGTTCTTGCAGAATTGCCATTTCGCGGCTCGTCGCGGCCAAGGCTCGCTCGAATTCGTGGCGCTGCACGAGGTGATCGGCCAACAAGCGCTCCAGCAAAGCGATGGTCTGCGGCGCGGTGCTCGCGTCCGTGGCATCGAGTGCGATTTGTACCCAGCGCAATGGTTCGGCGATGTGAATTCCCCAGATCTTCGCCGCAACGAGGCGCTGTCCGATCGCAACATTCCCACGCGCGCCGAGAGACCATGCGACGGCGGCGGTGAAGTTCGGATACTCGCGCTCCACCGCATTGAGGAACGCGTTGACCCGATCGAGATTCCCCGAAATATTGACCGAGAGGCGCAATCGTTCGAAGTGATGCGCGAGTTCCAAGTATGCTGCCGCGTGGCGCCCGGCAATTGCTTCCGTTTCGCCGCGCTTCCTCAGGTTTTCCCGAGCGTAGTGCAGTGCTGATTCCAAGTGCCGGTAGCGCGTTTCGTCTCCGATCTCTTCCGCCACCACGAGCGACTTGTTAACGATCGACGAGAGATGCTCCAACACATCAGCTTTCGCGATGCCATCGCCGGCACAGACGGCACTTACCATCTCTAGCGTGCACCCGCCGGCGAACGCGGCCAGCCGGTCGAACAAGAGCTGCTCGGGCAAAGCCAGCAACTCGTAGCTCCACGCGAGCGTGGCCTCCATCGTATGCTGCCGAGACGGAGCCGTGCGATCGCCTCCCGTGAGGATCCGGAACCGATCGTCCAGCAGCTGGGCCATTTGGCGCGGCGCAAGGAAGTTCACTCGCGCAGCTGCGAGTTCGATCGCCAAAGGAATCCCGTCCAACCTCCGGCAGATCTCGCCGACGTGTTTGGCGTTTTCGTCGTTGAGAACGAAATCAGCACCCGAGCCGACCGCGCGATCGACGAACAAGGTGACGGCCGGGTAATCGGCGGCGTCGGCCGCGCTCGCGAGCGTCCCCGACGGATACGCCAGCAGCGGGACGCGGTAGATGCGCTCGCCCGAGATCTTCAGCGGTTCCTGGCTCGTCGCGAGGACATGCACGCCCCTGCATTCGCCCAAAATGGCAAACGCGACGCGCGACGCTTCATCGATCACATGCTCGCAGTTGTCCAAAACGAGTAGCAGCCGCCGTCGCTTCAGGGAGTCGATCACCGTCTGAAGGAGAGGTTGCTTTGGCGACTCCTGTACGCCGACCGCCCGCGCGACTGCGCCCACGACCAGCGCGACGGCGCCGACAGAGGCTAGCTCTGCGAGCCGTACGCCGCCCGGCCACATCCGGCTGACGTTCTCCGCGACCTGAAGCGCCACGCGCGTCTTGCCGACCCCGCCGGCCCCCACTAATGTGACCAGCCGATGCGCGGCCACTAGCGCACCAACGTCGCTTACGACCGTCTCGCGCCCAACGAGGCTGGAGAGTTGCAGCGGCAGATTTTGCTCGGGCCCCTGGACGGCATAGAGCGCCACAACCGCGCCGCCGCCGAGCGTGTCCGAGACTCGCATGCGCGGGCGCTGCTTGCGCGCGGCTGCAACCATGAGTTCGCTGCGGTCGTCCGCCGACAAGCCCAGCGCATCGGCCAACAGTAAGAGGGTCTCGCGGTGCGGGGCCTTGCGCTTTCCTCGCTCGAGCGTACTTACCGTGGCGATGCTGATACGCGCAAGCTCCGCCAAGCTTTCTTGCGAAAGCTCGGCCCTGAGCCGATAGCGCCGTAAGAGCGCCCCAAACGCCGATCGGCTGTCGCCCTCGATCAACTCCACGACGCCTCGGTATCAGCGACCGTCCCCGCTACCGTCGCCACCTTTCGAAAAAGTACGTACTTCAGAATACGGATCGGTCCCGTCGCCACCTCCGTCCGTCGGTGGGGTCGTTACAACCGCGCCTCGGGGGTGCCTGCTTCCTCCGTGGCCGGCCAGAAAGCACTTTGACGCTGGTCGCCCGGCGCGGTCCGATCGCCCGCGCGGCAAATCTTGCACTCAAAGGCCGTCAAAGAAGAAACCCCTGCAAAATGTCTCTGCAGGGGTCTCCCGTGGTCGAAGATACTGTCGCTAAGGCCGGCTCGCTTCGAGAGCGCCGTTCGGCTCGCGAGGCATCACGGCGCTATTGTGAAGATCGTTCCAAAGTCGGGTGTACCACCGTATGCCGTCGTTCCGTAAATCACGCCGTTCACAGCGAGTAGGCTGCCAAACGGATATTCGCCATCCTTGCTGCCGGTGAAGGTGTGGAGCACGGTTTCCTTACCGGACAGGCTTACCTTGAACACATTCCCGTAGTTATAATTCTCACCGGACGATGTGCCGTAAAGTGCGTTGTTCACAACGATTAGACTCCCATCTTCGGGCGCGTAGACGTCGCTGGTGAGCACGCGTTCCTTGCCGCGCGTGCTTACCTCGAAGACGCTCCCTTGGCCATATGCACCGCCATTGGTAGTGGTCCCGTACAGCTTACCGTTCAATGCGACTAGGCCCGCTTGGGGGTTCTCGCCGTCCTGACCGTTGCCGAGGAAGTTGTAGATCACGCGTTCCCTGCCTGACGCGCTCACCGTAAAGACGGTCCCATCGCCTGTACCGCCCTCGAACGTGGTCCCATACAGCTTGCCGTTGAGGAGAATCAAGCCCGCATACGGATAGCCGCCGTCGATGCCGCCGGTGAAGCTGTAGAGCACGCGTTCCTTTCCGGACGCGCTCAGCTCGAATACGGTCCCTTCGTTTTCCGCCCCGCCGGAATTCGTGCAGCCGTAGAACTTGCCGTTCAGACTGAGCAGCGACGCTTGCGGGACCGCGCCATCTGGGGTGCCTCCGAAGCTGTGGAGCGCGCTTTCGGTGCCGGGTGCGATCAGTTCAAAGATGGTTCCACTGCTCGCAGCACCGCCGAAGTTCGTGGTGCCGAAGAGCGCGCCGCTCACAGCGATCATGTTCGCAGCCGGGGCTCGGCCGTCCGGCGTCCCTGTGAAGCTATAGAGCACGCTTTCCGTGCCGGAGGCGCTCAGCTCGAAGATCGTCCCATCGCCTCCCGAGGGTGTCGCACCGCCCAAAAGCGTGGTGCCGTAGAGAGCGCCGTTCAGGGCGGTCAGACCGGCATACGGGTATTCGCCGTCTGTGGTGCCGCCTTTGAAGGCGTAGACGACCTTGTAGCCGTGACTTGCGTTAGGCTGAGCGAGCGAGTGCACCGAACCGCGAGCCCCGGCGTCTAAAGCCGAGGCGCTCCCGTTCGGATGCACACCTGCGGCAAGAGATGTACCACCCGTCATGGCGATACCGAAAAGTAAGGCATAGAATACGCGCATTGATGTAACTCCAAGTCCTCTCCAGGACGATCGCTTTATTGGAATCGGATTCCCTTAAATGATTCTACGGCTGCACCGATGCGGCGACCAGATCGATCCGTACTATGTACGCGTACGATTCCTGCGCGCACTCTTCCGAAACGCCGGCACGAGCGGCGCCGTGCAGCGAGGCCACGGCTCGGCCCGCGAGCTTAAGGCGTTATCTTGAAGATGGTGCCAAGGTTGGGCGCTCCACCAAGCTCCGTGGTGCCGTACAGCGTCCCGTTTACGGCAATGAGACCCGACTGCGGTAGCATGGCGTCCGGATTACCTTTGAAGTCATAGAGCACGCTTTCTCTACCAGACGTGCTCACCTTGAAAACGGAGCCGCAGCCCTCGTAGCATCCGCGGCGGTAGTAGGCTATTCCACCGTAGGTCGTCGTGCCGTAGAGCTCGCCGTTCATGGCGACTAGGCCGCCTTGCGGGTGATCCACGTCGCTAGCGAGCACGCGTTCCTGGCCGGACAAGCTTACCTCGAACGCGGCCCCGTAGGTATTCGCACCGCCATAGTATGTGGTGCCGTACAAATTGTCGTTCAGTGCGATGAGGCTCGCTACCGGGTTCGCGCCATCTGTGCCGTTGTTGGGGAAGCTGTAGATCACGGTGAGCTTATCGGAGGTGGTCAGCCTGAAGACCGTTCCCATGCCTCCCATACCGCCCGAGAACGTGGTGCCGAACAGCGCGCCGTGCAGGGCGAGCAGCGCCGCCGAGGGATTTCCGCCGAACGCGCCGCCCGTGAAGGTGTGGAGCACGCTTTCCTGGCCTGTCGTGCTCACCTCGAAGACGGTTCCATAGTTTCCCGCGCCGCCGCTTTCCGTGGTGCCGTAGAGCTCACCGTTCAAAGCCACCAGCCCCGCCACCGGGTTTGAACCGTCCGTGCCGCCCGTGAAGCTATGCAGCACCGTTTCCTGACCGGATGCGCTCAGCTCGAAGACCGTCCCATCGCCGGCCGTGCCGCCCCCTTCCGTAGTTCCGTACAGCGCCCCGTTCATAGAGACGAGGCTCGATACCGGATACTCGCCGTCAGTGCCGCCGCCGAAGCTGTAGAGCACGCTTTCCGTCCCGGAGGCGCTCAGTTCGAAGACCGTCCCAAAGCCTGCTGCACCGCCCTCCTCGGTAGTACCGTATATTGCGCCGTTAAGCGCGAGTAGACTTGCCGTCGGGAATCCGCCGTCCGTGCCCCCTTTGAAGGCGTAGACGACCTCATAGCCGTGACGCGCCTGAGGCTGGGTTGAAAACGAGGCTTGCGAACCACGCGCCGCGTTCAAGGCCGATGCGCCGGTGTTCGGAACGCCAGCCGCGGCGAGCGAGGTACCACGCAACTGCGCGTAACTTGCAAGGACGATACCGAAAAGGGTTACGTAGAATACTCGCATTGATGTGACCTCAAGTCTTTAGAAGTACGTCCGCAGACATAATACGATCCTACGGCTCGACCAAGGCGGCGACCAGATCGATCCGTACAACGTTCGCGCGGCATCACGGCGCTATTGTGAAGATAGTCCCAAAGCCTGGGGCACCGCCCGCGTATGTGGTACCGTACAGCGCCCCGTTCACATCGAGTAGACTTCCATCAGGGAACCTGCCGTCCGTGCCGCCCTTGAAGTTGTAGAGCACGTCTTCCTTACCGGACGTGGTGATTTTGAAGACCGTCCCGTCGCCGACACCGCCTGCGGTCGTCGTGCCGTAGAGTGCGCCGTTAACGGCGATCAAGCTCGCTTCCGGTTCGTCGACGTCGCCGGTGAGCACACGTTCCTTACCGGAGGTGCTCACCTCGAAGACGCTCCCGTAGCCGTTTCTGCCACCGTTAACGGTAGTGCCGTAAAGCTTGCCGTTTAACGCGACGAGACCCGCTTGTGGGTTCTCGCCATCCTGACCGTTGCTTAGGAAGTTGTAGACCACGCGTTCCTGGCCGGACGTGCTCACCGTGAAGACGGTCCCAAAACCTGGTGTTCCGCCCTCGAAGGTGGTGCCGTACAGCGTGCCGTTGAGGACGATCAAACCCGCGAACGGATTCCCGCCGTCGGTGCCGCCTGTGAAGCTGTAGAGTACGCGTACCTTGCCGGACTTGCTCAGCTCGAAGATGCTCCCTGCGCCTTCCGCGCCGCCGGATTCCGTCGTGCCGTAAAGCTTGCCGTGCAAACTGACCAACGCCGCTAATGGGGTCGAGCCGTCCGGGCCGTTGAAAGTAGAGAGTACGCTTTCCGCGCCGGCCGTGCTGACCTCGAAGATCGCCCCGCAGCCGACACCGCCAGAGCCGCACGTGCCGCCCCCGCCCCCTGCAGTGGTGCCGTACAGGGCCCCGTTCACATCGGAAAGGTTCGCAGCCGGATACCCGGCGTCCGGGCTACCAGCAAAGTTATAAAGCACGCTTTCCGTGCCGGACGCGCTAACAGCGAAAACCGTACCAGCGCCTGCTGAACCGCCTTCAACGGTGGTGCCGTAGAGAGCGCCGTTCACGGCGGTGAGGCCCGTAGAGGGGTACTCGCCGTCCGCGCTGCCGCCCTGAAAGGTGTAAAGGAGCTTGTAGCCGTGATTCCCGTTCGGCCGGCGAGCGAGCGAGGACTCCGAACCACGCGCCGCGTTCATGCCTGAGGCGCCGCCGTTCGAATGGTTAGCTGAGGCGAGAGATGTACCACCCGTAAGAGCGATAGCGAAAAGTATTGCAGAGAAGACTCGCATCGATGTGTCTCCAAGTCCCGAGTAAAGCAGCTCCGCCGTCGCGGGCATGGAACGATCCTACGACTGGAGCAGCGCGGCGACCAGATCGATCCGTACAATCTACGCGTACCTTTTTCGATTAGCCGGGGCACATGGCGTGGCGTGGCCTCGCCTAAGCCATGCTCACCGCCCTCATGCTAAGCCTCGGCGAAGAGAAGTCGCCCGCCGGCATCCCCAGCTTTTCGGAAGATGTACGCGTAGATTGTACGGATCGATCTGGTCGCCGCGCTGCTCCAGTCGTAGGATCAGTCCATGCCTGCGCCCCGACATTTCTTGGTCGCGCGCACGTTTGCCGCACTCCGTAGGAGCCTGCAATGAACCATTTGCCCCGAGGCCTTGCGCTCGCAGCGCTGATCTCGCTCGTCGCCTGTTCGGGCGGCCAGTCGGGTTCAACGTTCCCGGCGACGTCCCCAAACGATTCGACGACGCAGTCCGTCGCGCAATCTCAAACGTCGTCGATCCTTCATCCAACCTTCGTCCATTCGACCTTCGTCCTACCCTCGAATGCGCGCTGGTCGTGCGCCGCCGTTTTGCAAACCGGTAAAGCGCGTTGCCTAGCGCTCATGCGGACCGATGTCGGCGACGCGATCCCAGGCCACGTGACGAGTGATGAGAGCGTCCCGGGTTACGGTCCCGCCGATCTTGGCTTGGCGTACAACATCCCGAGCACAGGCGGCTCTGGTCAAACAGTAGGCATCGTGGATGCGTACGACGACCCGAATGCCGAGACGGACCTCGGTGCCTATCGTAAACACTACAAACTTCCAGCCTGCACGACCGCAAACGGTTGCTTCGAGAAACTCAACGAGTCGGGCACTCCCAGCTCGTATCCGGCTCCCGACGGCGGTTGGGCGACGGAGATCTCGTTGGACCTCGATATGGTTTCCGCGGCCTGCCCGGCCTGCAAGATCATGCTCGTCGAGGCCAATTCCAACTCGTTTGTGGATCTCGGCGCCTCGGTTGACACCGCTGTTACGCAGGGCGCAGCCGTCGTCAGCAACAGCTATTCCGGCAGCGAATTCGCCTACCGCGACAGTGACTACTCACATCCCGGCCACGTGATCGTTGCCGCGGCCGGCGACGATGGGTTGGGTCCGGCGCAACCTTGCTCGTTTGAATCCGTCGTCTGCATCGGCGGCACGAGCCTCCGTAAAGGTAACGAAGGCGGCGGCGACCGCGGCTGGACCGAAAGAGCCTGGGCAGGCACCGGATCGGGTTGCAGCGAGACCGTTGCCAAGCCCCCGTGGCAGCACGACGCGGGCTGCATCAACCGAACGGAAGTGGACGTATCGGCGGTTGCCGATCCGGAAACCGGCGTCGCCATCTACGACTCGTACGCGATGTGTTGTTGGTTCGTCTACGGCGGCACGAGCGTCGCGACGCCGCTCATCTCTTCGTTCTATGCGCTTGCCGGCAACGCCGCTTCGCAGCATTTCGCAAAGCAAATCTGGGACGGCAAGGGCGATAATCTCTACGACGTCACGGCAGGCAACAACGGTGAGTGCCAGCAAAAATATCTCTGCCAGGCAGGCGCCGGATACGATGGGCCGACCGGATGGGGAACACCCAACGGCATAGAAGCGTTCTAACGCGATACCTCGCGCGAGCCGCTCATCGCCCGAATCGAAGACCGATGTCGAACGCGCGCGGGGGCGCGAAGTGATTGCCCTGGGCATTGAGAAGCGTCACGTAGTAGCGGTCATTGAGCAGATTTTGGATGCGGCCGGTCAGCGCGACGTCCTTCCCGATCGCGAACCCCTTTTCGAGGGCAAAGATCGTATGCGGCGTCTCCTTGCAATCTGCGGTTAGAGGCATGCAGAATGATGAGGACAATCCGCTGCCGTATTCGGCGTCGGCGGAAAGCCAGCCGCCGTGACCATCGTTAAGCAAATAGCCTCCGGTAATGTTCCAACGTTGCTCGTGATCGGCGGGCGTGAAGCCGGATGGTTGTCCAAAGCACGGAGCGAGGAGCTGCGTTTCGCATCCTGAGTTCAACGAGATTGTATGGTTGACGTTGGCATAAAAGCGGCCGTTGCGGGCGAGTGGTTGCGAATAATCCAAGGTCTCGGCGGAAAGTCGGCCTAGCACGTAGTTGATGTCCTGGTGGAGAGCCGTGACGCCAACCTGCGTATCATCGATGAGATTGTTTGCATTCTTTTGCCAAATACGGAAGCCGAGCTGGCCGGCGCCAACCTGCACGTGGCCGCCGAATTCCAATTGCGTGTCGCGTTCCGGTTTTAAGTCGAACTGCGCCTCGGTGGGCTGAAGCGGCAGATTGAGGAGCTGCGCCGCTCTCGGATCGACGTTCTCGAAGGAGAACGGCTCGAAAAAGCGGCCGATGTAAGCGTAGATGGCCACCCGCGGCCCGAAAAGGCGCGTGACTTTTAAACGAGGGCTGAAACCTCCGAAACCCTGGGCGAAATCGGTCGACCGGATCGTGAAGAAGTCGTAACGCATGCCGTAGTCGATTTCGTACGACTCGGAGAGATGCCAGCTGTCCTGCACGTACGACGTGTACGTGTTCCCAACATTGGGATTATCGTCGACGACCGGCGTAGGGGCGTCCGGAGTGCTCGGAGTCAGAATCGGCGCCAAGAAGTTGTTCGGTTGCAGGGCCACGTCGTAGACCTTGTCCACCCGCGTCAGGTCGTACCCGAAGCCGGTCCGCAGCTCGTGCTTCCCGAAACGCTGCACGAGATCGCCGTTGAGAATGTAGTCGAGCGACGTCTTGTCGTCGCTCAACGAATAGGCGCACGTGGTAGGCAAGAAGTTCTTACTGGTCAGAGCGTTCGCGCAGTCGGTCGACGTGCCTCCGTTACCGAACGGCGGCGCCAAAACGTTGAGAGCCTCGCCGTAGATCCAGTCGTCCTGGGGATCGCCGAAATCTTGGATGTGCGATACCTTGAATGCCGGCCCGAAACTCAGCTGCCCGGTCTGACCGATGGTGTGCCGAAACTGCGCGCTAAGGAACGTGTCGTCTTGAGTTTCGTTGTCGTCGGTGGTAGCCGGTTCGCCAAACTGAACGTCGTTCGGAATCTGAAACGTTCGGAAGCTGTGAATGAGGGTGAAGTCGGTGAAGTCGTTGCTCCCGTTCGGCAGGGTCACTCGAACGAATTGGTTCGTATCGCTGCCGTCGTTGTGCGGAGAGCTAAAATCGGGCGGATCGAGGGCTCGATCCGTCTGCTGGTTGCGGATGGCGAGGTCGATTCCGCCCCCGTTGCCGAGTGGGGCATGATATCCGAGCGATTGATCGATATCGCCGTAGGAGCCGTAGCGAACGCTGCCGTCGAAACCCGCCGGTCCCGTGCCGGCGCGCGTGGTAATGTTGAGGACCGAGCCAAAACGCAAACCGTATTGCGCGGGATATGCTCCCTCGATGGCGTCCAGGAACGAGATGTCATTGGGATCGATCTCGCTTCCGATCTCACGATTCAGTGCCTGCGGCAGGGGAACCCCGTCCACGATGTAGTCGATCACGCCGTGATCGCCGTTCATGTGCACGACCCCGTTCGCGCCGCGTGCCGTGCCGGGCAACTGGATCAGCGTTTCGGGAAAGCTGTCGCTGCTTGTCGAGCGCGTCAAGTCGGTCGCGTTAAGAATGACGTCGGCGCCGCTGCCGTTGGTTGTCTGGCCGTGGACGACCGTGACGTTGCCGATCTCCTTGAGCCGGCCGAGCGGGATCGTGACGTTTGCACCGTTGCTGCCAAGATCGACATTGAGCCGCCCCTGAAGGCCGCCGCTGCCCGTCGCCTGAAGTTGATACGTCCCAAACGCGAGGCCGGCAAACGAAAATCCGCCGGTTCCATCGGTGCTCGTTCTCAGCAGCCGCTGGTTGCCCGACGCCGTGACGGTGACTCCGGCTACCGGCACACCGCCGTTCGTAACGGTTCCCCGGAGCAACGCGCTCGAGCTCGCCCCAAGCGCGGGCCCCGCAAGAGATAGCCACAGAAAGCCGCTGAAGGTCGTTGCAGCGACGGCGAAGCGAAGCCGATGCAGATTTGCTCGTCGACTCAGCAAAGCTTGAATACGCAAGCGCGGCGAGCTCGTCGAGCGCAGAAATGAATGCACGTCTTTATCCTTACCGAGGAGCGCACCATACGTTCGTACGAGCCTAAATGCGAGTGTGGCGCGCTAAGCGCGACTAATGCCCTTGAAAGCTCCGCGGGCCGGTGCCGATCACTCCGTTATCGCCGTCGCGATAAAGTTTCGTATGCGAATTGCCAGACCGCAGGTTGCTGCGGCCGCCCGCGACTAGTTGATAGCTACGGGAGGAGCGCGGAGCCCCGCGTGGCGCGCACACGGAGTAACGCGCATCGCAAGGGGACGCGCGGCGTGCGTTCGTCGAAACGAACTTGCCGAACGGCGCACGGCGAGCGGATGCGCGAGCGCGGCAGCGAACAACGCAACGAGACGCTCGAATCCTGCGATGCGCCCGGCGAGCGTGAAATACAGCAAGCCCGCAGCCGCGAGAACCGCGAGCGCTAAGACGATTACTCCCGGCAGTAGCGTCCCACCCAACCACCCGAGGCCTAGAGCCGCGCTCCCGCTTTCGGAAAACTCCATTCCGAACAACGTGGCGACAGCGAACAACGCGATGGCGCCCGCGCAGCAAAGTAGGCGAGCGCCGCTGGGTAGGGCGAGGGATTCTTGGCGGTAGCAGGGCAGTCCACGATCGGCGATTGCGTCCTTTACGGCCATGCCAAGCGCCCACAGCACCAGCACGATCTCAACGCACGCGGTGGGGGCGAGAGCTTTATGCTCGTGCGTTGCGAACGATGGAGCTCCCAGGCGCAACGCCGCGAAGGCACGCAATATCTCGTGCGCGACCAGCGCCGCAGCCAACCCGAGGGGCGCGATCGTCGTGCCGGAGAACCTCAGCAATCGCACGAGACTCCTGAAATAGCGCATAAAGTCTTCAGACACCTGCCGGCGTTTGCTGTGTGCCCACACGGGCGCAATGAGAATCCCGGGCCCTTTGACGCGATAAGAACGGTGTGTCGTGACTCGCGCGACCAGGTTTACCGTGAATCGACGGGACTATAGGTCGCGCGACCCCCCGGGCAGCGCCGCGCCGGGTGACGCCACCTCAAACGTGAAGGCGGCTTGGTGTGGATCGAGGTCCGGTTCTCGCAGGCCTGACCCAGGCGGAAGCTGCCCGATGTCTTGCAGCCGACGGGCCTAATACTATGACCGGCGAGGCCGCGCTCCCGCTACGCAGGTTCGTCAGCAAGTTCTGGGTGCCGGCCCGTGCTTGCTCGAGCCGGCGGCCATCGTGCAGCTGATTCTCCACGAATACTCGCAAAGGCGGAATGGGCGAGCCGCCGCGTGTCGGAAGCCATGCAAGCGCGCTCGCAAGCCGCGGTTCAGAGGCAACTGCCGCCCCGAACGTGTCGACGAGCAGTGAGCGAAGTTTCCGCGCATCCAGTCCGTAAGCGTTGCGGGCTCGTGTAGCGAACCCGAGCTCCTCGGCCCAAACGGCCAGCGACCCATCCAGCATCGCCGCGTGGAGAACGACGGCCAGACTCACGCGGCGCCTATTCGGTCGCCTCGAGTTTTCGCACGAAACGTCTTGCTAACGCTCGATGACCGATTGCGCGATCACGGCGGGATCGGCGACGAGATCGATCCCACTGATGCGATCGTCCACTATTTTGAAGAGGAACTCAACGCGCAGCTCGCCTTCGTGCATCCACACGGCTCCGGGCCTACCGTCGATCAATGCGGGTTGCGCGGCTCGCGCACGGCTGGAGAAGGTCCGGGCAACGGCGTCGGCGCCTTCGATGCCAGCCTGCAGGCGATCGCTCTGCCAGTACGCCGCGCCGCCCATCGCCATCACTGCCGCATCGGCGCGAAGGGTTGCTCCCGGATCGAGAAGCGAAAGCAGCGCCGAGAAGTTTCCGGCCCGCGAGGCTGCGAGAAAGGCGCGAACGAGTTCGTCGTGTCGCTGCGTCACCGTATCGCGGCCGGCGGATGCGCCGCGCACACGGCGGCGCGCGCGACTTGCGAGCTGCCGCGCCGCGTCGGGCGTGGTTCCGACGATCGCGGCGATGTCATCGAAGGGCACGTCGAACATGTCGTGCAGTACAAATGCAACGCGCTCCGCCGGCCGCAGCGCCTCGAGCAGGATCAGCATGGCCGCGCCGATAGAATCGGCAAGAACCGCTTCTTCCTCGGGGCGTTCGCCGGGAGCGATTGCTACGAAGTCGCGACGCGGATCGTCCGGCGTCAACTCCTCGCGCCGGCTTTCGCGCCATTTTAGCGCATCGAAGCAGACGCGCGCGACAACGGTCGTGAGCCAGCCTTCGAGATTCGCAACACGCGCAACGTCCGCGCGGCTGATGCGCAGCCAGCTCTCCTGCAACGCGTCGTCGGATTCGGCAGCCGATCCCAGTATGCGTTGCGCGATGCGCTGCAAGCGCGGCCTAGCCGCCTCGAAGCGCTCCGCGAGCCACGCCGCATCCCCCAAGGAATCCCCTCCTGCGGGCCCGTCACGTTTCACCGCGCTCGATCCGTCATAGGGATAGAAGGAGTATGGAATCTTGAGCGACGTCTCCCTGATCATCTATCCAGTGGCAGATCTGACCACAGCCAAGCGATTCTTTCGTGAGCTCATCGGCACTGACCCCTACGTCGATGGGCGCCCCTATGTCGGCTACAAAAGCGGCGACATGGAAATCGGGCTCATTCCAAACCGAGACAAAAGCGAGCCGACGCCGATCCCCTACTGGACGGTGAGCGACATCGCGGCGAGCGTGGAAGCACTGGAGGCCGCGGGCGGCACGGTCGTGCAAGCGATCACCGACGTCGGCTACGGAATGCTGGTCGCCAGTGTCAAAGATCCCAACGGCGCGACCGTAGGGTTACGACAACCGCCCAAGGGCTAAGTGATTCTTTAAGCCGGGTCGCCGCCGTGCTCGCGCGTCAGCCCGCGGGGACCGCGGCGCCCCGGCAATCGAACATTGGTAGGAGCCCTGTTGCCTCGACAGCGAGCGAGCGCTCGCGGCGGTCGACGCGCCGGCGTTACTTGGGCGTTACTTGAAGGAGGCGAAACCGTCGTCCGCCATCACGACGCTGCCGTTGATGGCGTCCGCTCCGGGGCTGCAGAGCCATACGACGACTTCGGCGATCTGCTCGGGTTTTAGGATGCGGCCACGCATCTGCGAGCGTGCCATCGTCGGCTCCAAACCGAAGTCCTTGTAGCCTTGGATGATGGGCGTGTCGGTCGTGCCCGGTGCGATGCAAACGACACGTATGCCGAACGGCGCGAGTTCGAGCGCCGCGGCCTGCGACAACATGCGCACGGCCGCTTTGGAGGCGTGGTAGCCGATCACGCCCGGTGAGGCAAGGTACCCGAACACCGAAGACGTGTTGACGATCGTGCCTTTGATGCCGAGCTCCCGCATCGTTCGGGCGGCCGCGACGATGCCGTAGAAGACCCCGTCTTGGTTGACGCGGATGACGCGTTGATATTGCTCGATCGTGTGCTCGAGCAGCGGCGCGTACTCGCCGGTTCCGGCATTGTTAAACATGACGTGCAGTGCACCGAAGCGCTCGACTGCGCGGTTTACTAAGCGCTGCACCTGATCGGCATCGCCCACGTCGGTCGGCTCGAAACTGCCAATGCCGCCGGCCTGAGCGATGCCGTCGAGTGTCTCCTGTGCCCCGGCTTCGTTGATATCGCCGATGACGACACTGGCGCCCTCGCGGGCGAAGGCGACCGCAGTCGCGCGCCCGATACCGCTGCTGCCGCCGGTGACGACCGCGACCTGTCCTTCAAGCATCATGCGAAACTCTTTGCCCCCCGTTGTCACGGCCTCCCGTCGGCTGCGGACTGCTGGACCTATACACTTTCGGCCGCTGCTAACTGTACGGCCGAAGCGTATCGGTCTGATCTGTTGACGGTCCGGCGCCTGCGATAACCTCGAAGCAAGCCGGACAGCCGCCCTCGGGCGCCCGCCCGGTTGAACGAACCCAGACCCAATGCAACTCCCTCGGCGGCACCGACCGCATCGAGGCACACATTAAGGAGAACCAGCAAATGTCGAACGAACAGATCATCCGGGCTTGGAAAGACGCGAGCTACCGGTCCAGCCTCGGCGCGGCCGAGATCGCACAGCTTCCAGCACACCCCGCAGGCCTCGTCGAGCTGAGCGATGCTCAGTTGAACGCGGTAAGCGGCGGCAACGGGCCGGTGACCAAACCTACCCTCATCTGCGGCACGACGCATCCCCATACGTGCTTCTAGCACGTTGCACGCCTGCCACGCGCATCGGGTCCTCCGGGGCCTGATGCGCGCGGCACTCATTCGAAGGTGAGCCGTTGATATGAGCTTAGGGTCCGTGAACAAACCCGCAGCGTGCTCCGGCCGCGCAAACGATCTTTTCATCTTCGCTGACGCGTTAGAACCACTGCTCGCGCCGGCAAAAACGCGGCTGCGGGCGGAGCTGACCGACCTGCTAGCGCGTTACCCGCGGCTCGTCTACCATCAGTCGGCAACCTCGTCGCTCGATCGGGCCCTGGTGCGCAGGGTGCACCGTATGGCCGCGCGCACGCTGGTGCTGGAACTCAACGTCGCGCGCTTGCAGGGCACGCTTGCGGGAGACACGCCGGAAGAGCGGTTTGCGGACTTTATGCGCCGCTTCGATCGGCCTGAGGTGCTCGCGACGCTCTTGTGCGAGTACCCGGAGCTGGCCCGGCAAATCGCCATTCGCGTAGAGCAATGGGCGGCGTCGAGCCTGGAATTCATCGAGCGCCTCTGCCACGACTGGGAGATTCTGCGAGACGCGTTCTTCGCCGGGAGCGACCCCGGGCCGCTGGTTGGCGTCGACTGCGGCCAAGGCGATGCGCACCGCGGCGGGCGCGCCGTTATGATTGCCCATTTTGCCTGCGGAGCGGCACTCGTCTACAAGCCGCGTTCGCTCGCAGTCGACCGTCACTTTTACGAGCTCCTCGAATGGCTCAACGCGCGCGGATCGCATCCCGCGTTCCGAAAAATCGCCATCGTCGATCGCGGAACGTACGGCTGGGAAGAGTACGTCGCGCGATCCGCCTGCGAGACGCCGGAGCAAGTCGAACGCTTCTATCAGCGCTGTGGGGCATATCTCGCCCTCCTTTACGCGTTCGACGCGAACGATTTTCACTTCGAGAATCTCATAGCCGCCGGCGAGCATCCGGTCTTGGTCGACCTCGAGACCCTTTTGCACCCGGTCCTTCCGAGCGGCCCCGAGATCGATGCTAGTGACGTCGCCTGGAGCGCGATCGGTTCGTCGGTCCTAGCCGTTGGTCTGCTGCCGCAGCGGTTGTGGTCCGGCCCCGAATCAGCCGGGCTCGACATAAGCGGCCTCGGCGCAGAGCCCAACCAGGTCTCGCCATTCGAGATTCCCGTCTTAGGACGAGTCGGCACCGATCGCATGGCGTTTGCTCCGGCGCGCGTGCCGGTCGGCGGAAGTAGCCATCGGCCTTCGCTGCGAGGTAACGACGTCGATGCCGTCAACCATGCGGACGCGATCGCGCAGGGCTTTGCGGCCATGTACGAGCTGCTCCGCGTGCACCGCGGCGAATTGCTAGCTCCGGGTGGACCGGTCGATTCATTTGCCGGCGACGAAGTCCGGGTGATCCTCCGGCCGACGCAGACGTACGCAGAACTCCTCGCGACGAGCTTTCACCCGGATTTTCTTCGCGATGCCTTCGAACGAGATGCGCTCTTTGAGAAGCTACGGACGATCGCACACGTTCCCGGTTTCGAGTGCGTCGTGCCCGACGAATGCGAGGATCTCCGGCGCGGCGATATCCCTGCGTTCACCACGTCGCCGCAGTCAAGCGGCCTTCTCACGAGCACCGGCCGTCGAATCGAAGGCGTCTTCCCCGAATCGGGGCTTGCGAGCGTGCGGCGGGGTATCACACGCCTTGACGACGACGATCTGGCGGCGCAACTCTGGTACGTCGGTGCGGCGCTTGGCAATGTAGCGCGCCGCGAGCCGAGCCGTCGCAGGGTTTCGAGGCGACGCGCCGATCGCGAGCGCCTGCTCGCCGCGGCCACGGCAATCGGAGAACGCCTCGAACGGCTCGCATTCCATGGAGCAGAAGGCGCGACGTGGATCGGCGCGAGCGTCGTCGACGAGCGGCGCGTCAGCGTGCAGCCGCTGGGACCCGACCTCTACGACGGGCTGCCGGGCGTGGCGTTGTTCCTGGCTCATCTAGGAGTGGTCACCGGAGAGTCCCGCTTTACCGAGCTGGCGCGCCGTGCGCTCGCGACGATGCGCGTCGAACTCGATCGCGGCGGCTTGAGTGTCATCGGGGCGTTGGCCGGATGGGGCGGAGTCGTCTATGCCTTGGCGCAGCTCGGCAGCCTGTGGAACGAGCCCGGGCTATTCGACGAAGCTGCCGCATATGCCGATCGCATCAACAGTCTCATTGGGACCGACCGGTCCTTCGACATTGTCGAGGGCGCGGCGGGATGCATCGTTTCCCTCCTTGCACTAGACGCATGCGCGCGGAGCGCACCGATTCGCGCCATCGCGCAGCGGTGCGGGGAGCACCTCCTCGCGAATATGGCACCGGAAGCAAGCGGCGTCGGTTGGGCCTCGGGAAACGGCGGCGTCCCGCTCACCGGGTTCTCGCACGGCGCCGCCGGCATCGCGTTGGCATTGCTGCGGCTCCACGCGGTCACGCGCGACGAGCGATTTCGCGAGGCTGCGCTAGCGGCAATCGCATACGAGCGGAGCGTATTCTCGGGCGATGCCGGAAACTGGCCGGACTTGCGCGCGAGGAGTTCGCGCGAGGGCGAAGCGCCGGCCGGCCAAGCGTTCCAAGCCCTTTGGTGCCACGGAGCTCCAGGAATCGGGCTCGCACGCTTGGCATCCGCGGAGTTCCTCGACGACGGCGCGCTCGATACCGAAATCGACGCCGCTATACGAACGACTTATCGTGACGGATTTCGTGGCGGTCATTCGCTATGCCACGGTTCGCTTGGAAACCTCGAGCTTCTACACGTGGCCGCGCGACGCGCTGCATCCCCGCTACTCAAGATGTTCGTGTTAGACTTTGCGACAACCGTTCTCAACGAAGCGGAACGGGATGGATGGCGCTGCGGGAATCCCGCCGGCGTCGAGTCGCCGGGCTTGATGACGGGCCTTGCCGGGATCGGATACCAGTTGCTACGCCTCGCGGAACCTGCCCACGTGCCTTCGCTACTCTCCTTCGAAGCGCCGATCGGCGCCCCACCCGCGGCACGAGCCTGTCGATGAGTGCGGGCCGACGCGTCCCCGTCCGCCTCCAACTAACGGCAAACGAATGCGGCGCGGCCTGTCTGGCGATGATCGTTAGCCACTTCGGCAGGCGGACGCGCGTAGCGGAGTGCCGTGCCGCATGCGAAGGTGGTCGCGACGGTACGACGCTTGGAGCGATCGCCGCCGCGGCGCGCGGCCACGGATTCACCTGTACCGGCTTGCTCGTCACGCCGGACGCCTTCGATCGCGTACGGCTACCGGCGATCGCGCATTGGAACGGCAACCATTTCGTCGTCGTCGAGCGCTGGTCTGCAAAGGAGGTCGACATCGTCGACCCCGCCGTCGGCCGCCGCCGCCTAGCCGCAAGCGAGTTTCGTGCGAGTTTCTCGGGCGCCGTTCTGACGCTGGCCCAGGCGCGCCCAATCGACCGCCGGGGAAAAACGTCGGAATCTCGTTCGTGGCAGCGCGCCGCGGTCGGAATTCTCAGGGCCGAGTGGCGCGACTTAGCCTGGATTCTGGCCGCTTCGCTCGCGTTGCAGGTGCTCGCACTGGCGGTGCCCGCCATGACGAAAATCTTGATCGACGACGTTCTGCCCGGACGCATCAAAGGGCTCATGGTTCCGCTGGCAGCCGGTGCGTTGATCCTAGCGCTCGCACAGTCGTCGGTCGCGGCATTGCGAGGGCTCATGCTTGCGTCGTTGCAAGCTCGGATCGATTCTCGGCTCATGCTCGGCTTCGTCGACCATCTGTTGCGATTACCGATCAGTTTTTTCCAACAGCGAGCAAACGGCGATCTCTTGATGCGTCTTTCGTCCAACGCGGTTATCCGCGAGATGTTGACGGGACAGCTGGTTTCGGTCGTCCTCGACGGCGCCTTCGTCCTGGTGTATCTTGGCATCTTGCTCTGGCGCGACCCCGAGCTTGGTTTCACCGCCGCGGCGTTCGGCGGCCTGCAGGTCGCGCTGATCCTGAGCACGTCAAGCCCGACGAGGACGCTGATGCAGGCGAGCCTCGCGGCGCAAGCCGAGGCACAAAGCTACATCGGCGAAGTGATCGGCGCGATCCCGACGGTGAAGGCCTCGGGCTGCGAACGTGTCGCACTCGAGCGCTGGTCGGCGCGCTTTCGAACGGACTTGCGCTTCAGTTACGCTCGCGCCCGGTTATCTGCACTCATCGAAGCGGGCATGCTCGGATTGCGGGTGATGGCGCAGCTTGCGCTGCTCCTGATCGGGATGCAAGCGATCCTCGCCGGTACCGCGAGCTTGGGGACGACTCTCGCCATGATTGCGATCGCGACCGTGTTTCTCGTTCCGCTGAACTCGCTGGCAACGACGGTCCAGCGGCTCCAGATCGTGGGCGCGAGCATCGAGCGCATCGTCGACGTGATCGAGCATCCGCCGGAGCAAAGCGGCTCGCGCGTTTCGGCCTCGCCGCGCCTGAGCGGTGGAATCGAACTGCGCAACGTCGGATTCTCGTACGAACGCAACGGAACGCCCGTCGTGCGCGGAGTATCGCTCTCGATCCGGCCCGGCGAACACGTCGCGCTGGTCGGCACAAGCGGGTCGGGCAAGAGCACGCTCGCAATGTTAATGATTGGGCTCTACGAGCCGACCGAAGGTGAAATCCTATTCGACGACATCCCGTTTCGCGAGCTGGACTACCCTTCGGTGCGCGCGCAGTTCGGAGTCGTGATGCAGGAGCCGGCAATCTTTTCCGGTTCGATCCGCGACAATCTGCTGTTCGGTGAGAAGGAAATTCCGGTCGAGGGCCTGACGCGATGCGCGCGTCTCGCGGCCATCGATGAGGAGATTGCACGGTTGCCGATGGGATACCAGACCTATCTCGCCGAGCGTGGATCTGGTCTTTCCGGCGGCCAACGGCAAAGGATCGCGCTAGCACGAGCCTTGGCGCACGTACCGCGCATCCTGCTCCTTGACGAAGCGACGAGTCACCTCGACACCGTCACCGAGCGCCGGATCCACGAGCGCCTGCGCGAGCTGCGCTGCACGCGCATCGTGATCGCGCACCGTCTCAGCACAGTACGCGACGCCGACCGAATCTTAGTCCTCGAAAACGGGGCGATCGTCGAAGCCGGAACGCACGACGAACTGATCCGCGCTAATGGCCCTTATGCCGAACTTTTAGGCCGGCGGGAAGTCTTTGCCTCGAGTGACAGCTTTTCAGCCAATTCTGCGCCGATTGGGTTGCGGCCCGGAATTATCCGCCGAGCACCAGCGCGGGTCGCGAGCAGCCGACGAAGAAGGAGACGCTATAAGAAGGAGACGCTATAAGGAAGAACGCCGTCTTCCGGAGCTCTCAGGCGTCGGGGCGAGTCTCAGGGAAGGGTCTGGCGCTCCTGTCTTTGCCGGTACACGCGTTCCGGTTAGGATACTCTTTGAGAATCTCGCAGATGGAGCGAGCCTAGAGGAAATTCTCGATGCCTACCCGACGCTCAGGCGCGAGCAAGCGGTCGAGGTCTTACGCGAAGCCGGCTCTTATCGAACGAACCGCGTCGTAGGCGTGCGCGTACTGATCGACGAGTGCGTCCCTAGGCAACTCAAGGACATGCTGTCGGCAGCGCACGACGTGGCGGCGGCCCCTGACCTTGGTTGGGCGGGGTTGAAAAAACGGTGTCCTCCTGCGGAATGCCGATCCGTTATTCGATGTTTTCATCACCGCGGACCAACAAATGTACTCGCGACATGTAGACGAAGGAGACGCCATTGTGAAGTTTCTCCTCACTTCCGCCGGTATTAGCAACACGAGCATCCGCGATGCGCTGGTCGAGTTGTTGGGCAAACCGATTTCCGAGGCCAGCGCCCTTTGCATTCCCACCGGGACGTATGCAATGCCCGGCGGCGCCGGCGCGGCATGGAGAGTGATCAGCGGAAAAGCCTCCACGCCCATGTGCGAATTGGGTTGGAAGTCGCTGGGAGTGTTGGAACTTACCGCGCTGACAAGTATCAAAGAAGAACTTTGGGTCCCTCTGCTTCAGGAGACCGATGCCCTGCTGGTCGGAGGCGGCCAAGCTTTGTATCTTGCTTACTGGATGCGGCAGTCCGGGTTGGCCGAGCTTTTGCCATCGTTACGGCGCGAGACTGTCTACATGGGAGTGAGCGGCGGCAGTATGGTGCTAGCTCCAATGGTTGGCGAGACTTTCATCGACTGGTGGCCGCCCGATGGAAAAGACAGAGCGCTGGGAGTCGTCGATTTTTCGTTGTTCCCGCACTTGGATCACGAGCGATTCCCCGAGAATTCTATGGCCAACGCAGAAATTTGGGCCGCCGCGATGCCAGGGCCAGCCTACGCGATTGACGATCAGACCGCCATTAAAGTAACCGACGGAACTGTCGAAGTCGTCTCCGAGGGTCACTGGAAGCTATTTACTTAGGGCGAGTCTGATTTATTCGAGCCTCGCGACGCGTCACCCTGAGCTTATCGAAGGGCGGCTGAAGCCTCCTGCGCGAATGGGCGACGATGGATTTGAAGGGGCGCGTCACCAAAAAGGAACGTAACGAGTTCGAAGCCATGATGGAAGTGCGCGATCCGCACTTCGCCGGGCCGATGCAAGGGTCGATAACGCGCGTTCACGGATTTCTCACGAGCATTGTTTCCGGCCCGATGATCGTACCGTCCGAGTGGGTGCCCGTTGTCTTCGGCGACGATGAGGACCACCCGTGGGAAACGATGGAACAGGCCCAGCGTGCCATGCACCTGCTCATGCGTCTCTACAACGAAATCTCATCGGATCTGGGGTCCGGCGGGCGCAGGTTCAGCATCCTAATCGATCGCATCGGTGACCGTCCTGATACTCTCGATCTAGCTGACGACTGGTGTACCGGCTATACGCTCGGCTTTGTGCTGCGCGAGGCTGAGTGGAAAGAAGCCATGGAGGCCCCGGAGCTTCAGCAAGCTTTTCTGCCCATTCTCTTAACGGCTCATCCCAAGAAGGCACCGGAAATCGATCCCATCGAGAGCCCCGAGAAGTACGCGGCGATACTCGACGATCTGCCAAATTGCGCCGTCGAGATTTACGAATGGTGGCGGAAGAAGTTTGTCGCCTCGCTTCCGCCGCCATCGGAGCGGCGCGCGTTTTCCGGCACCGTTCGCCGCGTAGCTCCGAAAGTTTCGGCCAACGCCCCTTGCCCATGCGGAAGTGGGAAAAAGTATAAGCGCTGTTGCTCTGCGTTGCGCGCGTAGTCTAGGAATTGCGCCACATAGGACACGACGGTAGAATTTTGCACATGAGCATGGAAGAACAGTTGTCCTTGGCCACGACAGGTTTTGAGCGTCACTCGAAAACGACGAGGCGAACGAAGTTTCTGCTCGAGATGGATCGCATCGTGCCCTGGAAGCACCTACGCAAAATCGTCAGGCCTTTTTACTACAAGGGGGAAGGCGTCGGCCGCCGGCCGATCGAGCTGGAGCGTATGCTGCGCATCTATTTCCTCCAGCATTGGTTCAACCTGAGCGATCCGGCGGTTGAGGAAGCACTCTACGACGTGATCTCGATGCGGGCATTCGCGCGCATCGACCTAGGCGGAGCCGGCGTTCCCGACGAGGCGACGATCTGTAAGTTTCGGCACCTGATAGAGAAGAACGACCTTGGCAAGAAGCTCTTTGCCGAAGTCAACCGCTACGTCGCCGAGTGCGGCATCACGATCAGCGGCGGAACGATCGTGGACGCGACGATCATTCATGCCCCCAGCTCAACCAAGAACCAAGACGGCGAACGCGATCCCGAAATGCATTCGACTCAAAAGGGCAATCAATGGTTCTTCGGGATGAAGGCCCATATTGGCGCGGACACCCGGACCAAGCACGCCCTGCGATAACCCGGTAGCGAACGCTGTCCCGAAGCCCCGCTGCCGATAACAAATGCTTATCGGGCGTGCTGCAACGGGTAGTAACGCAGGCAGTTCGGCCGACGAGTTGGAGCCCGCAAAGCGGGACTCCAACTCTGGACGCGGGCCTCAGACAACGGGGATAGTTTCGACGTCAAAACGGCCCGTCATGCTGCGGGACGGTTCCTAGGCTGCTCCACGTGTGCGACGATCCAACCGACTCCGATAATTGGCGCATCTGTTGCGCCGTTCGGCGAGAAAGAGATTCCGGTCGAGGGCCTGACGCAATGCGCGCGTCTCGCCGCCATCGACGAGGAGATCGCACGGTTGCCGATGGGATACCAGACTTACCTCGCCGAGCGTGGGTCCGGCCTCTCCGGGGCAAGTTTTCAGGTCGGTACGAGCACCGGCTGATCGCCGGCGGTGTCGGGCATAACCTGCCTCAGGAAGCGCCGAAGCCTTTGCGAAAGCAATCGTCGACGTGGATCGCTCCTAAGCCGTGGCGCGCGCCACCCCCGTGGCGTAATACCCGTCTAAGCGCGAGGGCCTCGCTTCAACGAGGCCCTCTTTTGCTTAACTATCGGGAGTGATGGCTGCCGCTTCCGCCGCCACCGCCGCCACCATGCGACGGTGCGCTTTGGTGGCTTGCCGGTGTGCTGGATCCGTGCCACGAGCCGCCGCTCGGACGCGCGTATCCTGGGCTCGGGTGCCATGACGGCGATCCGCCGCCCCTTCCGAAAGCTCCCGATGAGGGCCGAGAATAGGATCTCTCTCCGTAGGACCGGCTCGGCTGCGTGCGACCGCTGTACTCGGAATGCGACCATCCTTGACTCGGCCACGAATTGTGCGACCACGCGTTGCTCGTTGCACTGCGTTCGCTTGTCGACTGCCGGCTGTCTTCGTCGCCGAACCGCGACCAAGTGTCGCCGCGCTCCGCCGATAGGGAATGCTCCGTCGAGCCGGTACCGAGCGCGTCGCCGAACCGGTTCCATGGGCTCTCGGCGGCGCCGTCTCGCGCTGAAAGTGAACCTGTCTCTGGAGCAGCCTCTGGGCGCGTTGCGACTGGACCGCCGTCATTGCGAGGACCCGCCGCAGGCTCGCCTTCGCCCGGCCTTCCGGGAGCCACCGGATTCTCATGACCGGAACCGGGGTCGGTTCCGCCCTCGCCCCTACCTGGGACCGGCGGCCCATGGCTTCCGCCGCTGCCCGAACTTGGGCCACTGCCCGAACTTCGGCCGGTGTAGCCGTTGCCGTTATATCCGCCGCCGTAATTCACGCCGCCGTAGTAACCGACCGACCGACCCCAGTAACCGGGGTGCCAGTTATACCGTCCGCCGCTCGCCAGCCAGAATCCCGGGGTCCAAAGATAGCCGGCTTGCGGGGGCAGTGCCCATGCTCCCGGGACCCAATAGAAGCCGACCGACGCCCAGTCCCAATAACCGGGCTGCCAAATATAGTCAGGCCCCGGAGCCGGCGGCTGATCGTACTGCGGGATTGGGGGTGGCGCGACATCCGGCTCCGGTCCCGGTGGGGGAGCCTCTCCCACGTAGGAGGGCGCGCCAGCCATGTTTGGCATGTCGATGGCCGCAATGCGCCTAGCGTTGTCCCAGCTCACGACGGCGCCGAGGGCTTGGGAAATGAAACGCAGCGGCACGTAGGTGGTCGTCCGGATGATAAAGGGTGAGGCATCGAGGATTTGCAGGTGACCGTCGATCGACGCCGCTGCCGAGCCGATCCGCAGCGAGATCGTGCGGCCGCCGCGGGTCGCGTTGATCGTTCCGTTGGCATAGACGACGCTCGCACCGAGGCGTTCGAAGACACCGCGCAGCGGAACGAAGACGCGTCCCGCCCGTATGATCGGCGGCGGTGCGAAATTTACCGCGGACCCGTCAATGGTTACCGAGACGGGAGTATAGGGGACTCGTGCGTCGGCCGAAGCGGTGAAAAACAGCAAAGCTGCGGCGGCCGCGGTTCCCGCGATGACAGACCGGTTGAAAGACTTAAGTTGCAAGGTGGGCGCCTCCGGTGACCGCTCGAGTCACGGGTTGGGCAGGGCCACCTCAAGTTTTACCCATCGACGGTGCCCTTCTGCAAGCACGCCTCTTTTCTAATCTTATTCAAAGACGACCGCGCTCGCGTAGGCAGCGGCTTTACGGCGCCGGTTGCGGCACGATCCGGACACCTCCACGCAATTACGGGGGCAGCGTTTCTCCGCGCGTCTCCATCGCGAAGGGAATCAACAGCAGACCTAATCCGAACGCGATCGCGGTGAGCGCGACCGGAACCCCAAGCGTGCCCATGCCGCGCACCAGCGCCGCAATGCCGAAATTGATAGCGGCGCCGATGAAGCGCCCGAACGACGTGCAGAACGCGAACGCCGTCGCACGCACGGAGGTCTCGTACTGTTCGGGAAGCCACAGACTGAACAGTGCGAAGTTCCCTCCTGCGAAGCCAAGGAAGAACAGACCGGCGATAAACGGCGTCAGCGCATTCGGCAAATAGAAGAACACGCCGAAGCAGAGCACGATCGTGATCGCCATCGCCGCGAAGTATGCTGCGAGCGCCGCGCGGCGTCCCACGCGCTCCGCCAAAACCGGAGCGTACAGGCAGCCGAGAATCGTTCCAATCGCGAGGACCGCCGTCCCGAGCGAAGCGAGCCTGATCGCGTCAGGTTTGGTGTAACCGGCGGCCTTCGCCAATTGCGTAATCGCGGTCGGCTCGTATACTGCGCCGGCCCACAGGCCGACGATGGCGACGGTCAACAGCCCGGCGTTGACCAGCGTCCGCTTGCGGTACGCGCCCGAAAAGATCACCGAGAGCGGATGCATGCGGCGCCCGTCCGCGACAGCGGCGACCCAGCGCTTGGGTTCTTCGACGCGCACCAGCGTCACAATCGACAGGATGACGGGCAGGAAGCCGACCGCGAACATGGCGCGCCAGCCGTAATGCGCGCCGATCGTGAAGTTCGCTGCGGCGGCTAAGAAAAATCCCGCGTAGTAGCCCGTCTGGAGATAACCGGCGCCCCGTTTGCGGCGGTCTTCGGGCCACGATTCGGCAACGTAGGTACCCGCCATCGCCCATTCGCCGCCGATTCCCACGCCCGCGAGGAAGCGGAAAATGCCGAGTTCCCAAACGTTTTGCGACAACGCCGCGGCGCCCGTGAAGACGGCGAAGACGACGATCGTGAGCGCAAGCGTCCGCGTGCGGCCGAAACGATCGGCAACCGGACCCCAGATGAACGACATGCCCCAGCCGACCAAGAAGACTGCAAACAAAATCGAGCCGACGACCGCAACGTCGGCCGGTGCGGCGGAATACCCCGAGTTGGGAAGTAGTTCGGTCAGCGCGGGAGCCAGCACCAGCGCGTAAATGAACGAATCCATTCCATCGAGGGTCCAACCGCCCCAGGCAGCCCAGAAACCGAGCACTTGCTGACGGTTGAGCGGTGTCCTGGCGGCCTTGGTCATAACGCCGATAGTTGCGGACATCGATACCCCACGAATCCGGAAGGCGGATTAACGCTGGCGTGATGGTACGTTCTTGGAGACATTCGAAACAAGAAACTTTCCTTCGCTACCGTTGCGCTCCACGTAACGAAGGCCGGCGTCGAGGAAGGCCCGCAGTGCGGCGTGCTGCCGCTGCGCCGACAAGTGTGCGATACCGACCGTGCGTGTCGTCGGCACCGCTTCGCGCAGGGGCACGCGGGCGACGCGGCGCCCGCCTTGATCGGCAATCAACTCGGGTAAGACGGCAACCGCGAGGCCCGCACCCACGAAACCTTCAACGGTAAAGATGTCTGCCGCCGTAAAGGCGATCTTCGGAACGAAACCCGCGCGGGCACACGCCTCCAACAGAAACCGGCGCGAACCGAACCCTTCTGGGAGCGCGGCGAACCGGCGGCCGCGAACCTCGCGCAGATCGACGCGCGCGCGTCGCGCAAGCGGATCGTTCATCGGCACGCTCAATCGGAAATTCTCGGTGAATAGCGGCAAGACGGAGATTTCCGGCAGCGCTGGAAGCGGCGCGACACAGACCGCATCGAGCGTCCCCGAGAGCAGCGCGTCGACCAATTCATCCGTTGCGCCGTGGCGCAGCTCGACGCGAAGCGCGGGTTCGCGTTCGAGTACGTCGGCCACGAGGTCAGGCAGCACCCGCAGGCCGAGCGAATACATGTAGCCGATGCGCAGCACGTGGCGCTCGCGGCCGGCGGCGACCAGCACCGCATCGACCGCGTCGCTGCGGGCGCGGATTACGCGCGCCGCTTGGTCCGCGAGGATGCGCCCAGCGTGGAGTAGCCGGACGCGTCGCCCGTCCCGGCGCACGAGCGGAACGCCAAGCCTGCTTTCCAATGCCCGAACCGTGCGTTGGACGGCCGGAACGCTCAAATCGAGGGCTTCGGCGGCTCGCCCGAGATGCTCGAGTTCCGCGAAGGCTAAGAACACCTCGAGGTCGTGGAAGCTCACCTCTTCGCCCATCGCCGGAAATTCGTTACGCCGGACGCAACTACCGTTGAGCCCGATAATATTGCTGGCGGCTAAACTCGCCGGTTACGATGATGGCCATGCTCGCGCTCGAAGGCCGATGGAACACCCGTGCCGCCGGCAAAGCCCAGCGCCTCGCTTCGATCGCCTTTGCGTTGACGGGGAAGGTCCTCGACGGCGAGCGCATCGTCGAGGTGCTCGAGCGGCTTATCCGGCCCGGCGACCGCGTGTGCCTTGAAGGCAATAACCAAAAACAAGCCGATTTTCTCTCGAGAAATCTGGCTGCCGTCGATCCGGAGCGCGTGCACGACATGCACCTCGTGCTTTCTGTCCTCGGGCGGCCCGAACACGTCGACCTCTTCGAACGAGGAATCGCGCGGAAGGTCGATTTCTCGTTCTCCGGTCCGCAGAGTCTGCGACTCGCCCAGCTCGTCGAAGATGGCCGCGTCGAAATCGGCGCCATTCATACGTACCTGGAACTTTTCGGGCGCTACTTCATCGATCTCACGCCGAACGTCGCGCTGGTCGCGGCGGACGCGGCCGACGCTGCCGGCAACCTCTATACCGGTGCAAACACCGAAGAAACGCCCGCGATCGTCGAGGCCACCGCATTCCGGAACGGCATCGTCATCGCGCAGGTCAACGAGACAACGGGCGAACTACCGCGCGTCGATATCCCCGGGTCTTGGGTCGACGCCGTAGTGGTCGCCGACCGGCCTTACGCGATCGAACCGCTCTTCACGCGGGACCCGGCAGAGATCGACGACGTCGCCATCCTGATGGCCATGCTCGCGATTCGCGGCGTATACGAATCGCATCGCGTGCGCCGCCTCAACCACGGCATCGGATTCGACACGGCCGCGATCGAGTTGATCTTGCCGACGTTTGGGGAGTCGCTGGGCCTGCGAGGCGAAATCTGCACGCATTGGGCGCTGAACCCGCATCCCACGTTGATCCCGGCGATCGAAAGCGGTTGGGTTGAAAGCATTCATTCCTTTGGCGGCGAGCTTGGGATGGAGCGTTATATCGCGGCGCGGTCGGACGTTTTCTTCACGGGACCCGACGGATCGCTTCGCTCCAACCGGGCCTTCGCGCAGATGGCCGGCCTCTACGCGACCGACCTGTTCATCGGGTCGACCTTGCAGCTCGATCGCGACGCCAATTCGTCGACGGCCACGCGCGGCCGGATTGCCGGATTCGGCGGGGCGCCAAACATGGGTAGCGATCCGCACGGACGACGGCACGCGAGCGACGCCTGGCTTGCGCTCGCACGCGGCGACGACGGTATCGCGCGCGGACGCAAGCTGGTCGTGCAGCTCGTCGAAACGTTTCGCGCATCCGGCGTTCCGACGATTGTGGAGCGCCTCGACGCGGCCGGCATGGTCGGCAAGGCGGGCTTCGCCATCGCGCCCGTGATGATTTACGGCGACGACGTTACCCACGTCGTAACCGAGGAAGGCGTCGCCTACCTCTATCGTGCCGAAAATGTCGACGACCGGCGAGCGGCTCTCGCGGCGATCGCAGGCGTCACACCGGTTGGCATGGAGCGAAGGCAGGAGCGCACGGCCGCTCTGCGCGCAGTCGGAGTCGTCGCCTACCCACAGGACCTCGGCGTGCGGCGCGGTGACGCGCGCCGTTCGTTGCTGGCCGCGTCGTCGATGGCCGACCTCGTCCGTTGGTCGGACGATTTGTACGATCCGCCCGCCCGATTTCGGAGCTGGTGATGCAGCGCATCGTCCTCGAACGCGCCGGCGGAACTCCGGTTACCAAACGCGCCCACCTCGGGGCCGTTGCCTCCGGAAATCTCGAGGTGTTGTGCGAGCCGCCGGCTGGCGACGGGGCCACGATCGTCGTGTCGACGAGCGTTGACGGCTACGAGCCGGTGTGGCGGGCGACGCTCGAGCGCTTTCTCGAGCAGCACTTTATCGCCGCCGCGATCGAGATCAACGATTTCGGCGCGACCCCGGCGATGGTATCGCTACGGCTCGAACAGGCCCTGGAGCTGGCCCGATGACGCCCGCTACGTTGCGCCGCTCCTACGTCGAATCGACGCCGCGCGAACGGATCGTGGCCCTCGCCGACCCCGGTACGTTTCGCGAAATTCTCGACCCATTCGCGCGTTGCAGTTCGCCGTATCTTGCGGAGCAAGGCGTGGTCGCGCAGCGCGATGACGGCGTCGTGATCGGACGAGCGCTCCTCGAGGGGCGCGACGTCGGAGCCATTGCCGTCGACGGCCGCTTCTTGGGCGGCTCGATCGGCGAAATCGGCGGCGCGAAGATCGCGCGCGTCCTCGAGCGCGCTCGCGACGGCGCGTTCCTGCTGCTCGATACGGGTGGCATCCGTCTTCAGGAAGCCAACCTCGGCTTGCTAGCGATCGCCGAGATCTGCGACGCCATCGTCGCGTTGCGCGAGCGCGCCCCGGTCGTGGCCGTCATTGCGGGGCGCGTCGGGTGTTACGGCGGAATGAGCATCGCGGCTGCGCTCTGCTCGCAGATCGTCATGAGCCCGGTTGGGCGCTTCGGGCTCAACGGGCCCGAGGTCATCGAACAAGAAGCCGGCATCGAAGAGTTCGACGCGCGCGACCGTCCGGCAACCTGGCGGGCGACGGGCGGCCTGCGGCGCGTCGCACAAGGACACGCGGACATTCTCGTTGAGGACGACCTCGACGACATTGCCCGCACGCTTCGCGAGGCGTTCCGCGCAACGCGGAACCGCGAGCGTCTCTCGCTCGCGCGTCTAAGAGATCGCTTCGCCGAATCAGCGCCGGCATGAAAGGCGCGATCTGGGCACAGGCGTTGCTCGAAAACGCGCGCGCCGTTCCCGGTTTCCCCCCATCCGTCATCGTGCTCGACGGAACGATCGCACACCTCGCATATCGTGCGATCTCAATTCTTCCCAACGCCTCCGCTCGTTTTCCACGTGCACGCAACGGCGAGTTTGGGCTGGATGAAGGACTCGCCGTCGCAGAGGCAGTGCGCGGCGCATCAGGTGACAGCGCCATCCTTTCGATCGTGGACGTACCGGGTCAAGCATTTGGACGTCGCGAGGAGGCAGCCGGCCTGCACCTGAGCTTAGCCGTGGCTGTCGAGTCCTACGTCGAGGAACGCCGCCGTGGGCGCCCAATTTTCGCCTTGATCGTCGGGAAGGCCATCTCCGGTGCATTTCTCGCTCACGGGATGCAGGCTGGTTGGATCGGTGCGTTAAGCGACGGCGACGTTGAAATCCACGTGATGCCGGCTGCTTCCGTCGCGCGCGTTACGCGCTCGACCGACGACGAAGTGGCTCGCATCGCGAGCGTCGTCCCGGCAACGGCTCGCGATGTCGCCACCTTTGCCGCTTTCGGTGCACTAGACGCGCTCTTCGACGTCATCGATTCGCGCGCGCCGGCGCCGGCGGAAATCGAGCAAGTGCGCGCTGCAATCGACCAGGCGCGACGAGAGGGGCTCGGTACACGCGCTCCGGCAGATCGCCTAAGACGGCCGCCCGCCGCCGCTCGCCGCGCCCTCGCGCTCGACGTGCGCCGCCGCATCGACGAGGCCTGGTGAGCGTTCATCGCGTCCACGAACTGCTGCGGGTCGATCCGCACATCGCCGAACGCTGGGCGTGCCGTCCGTGGTGGGTCGCATCCGCGCTCGAGGGAGCTCCATGGGTCGTCGTTCGCCGGACCGCGGCCGCGCAAGGTATCGCGGTCGGCGTGCGCGGCTGCGAGCGCGGGCAACGCTACGGGGCGCTCGCGTTTCCACCGGACGTACGCGAAGCGCTTGCCCCCGAAGATCTGATCGCGCGTGCGCGCACGAGCGGGCGTTTGGGATCGGCGTTTCACGCCTGCTGGGATGCCGCGCGCGAGTGCGGGATCAGCGTCGCGCCAATCGGCGCCTACGGTTTCGAGCTAGCAAGTGGATCGCCGGCGACGCATGCCCGAAGCGACCTCGATCTTCTCATCCGGGCCGACGCGGTTGCGCGCGAAGCGCTGCATTCGTTCGACGACGCGCGCCGAAAAATCGAACATGAACTGGGCGTCGCGATCGACGTCGAACTCGCATTCGGAGACAACGGCGTGGCGTTGGTCGAAGCGCTCGCCGGCGGCGCTGCCGTCGTTGCGAAGACCCCACACGGCCCGAAACTCTTCGCATGTCCAAACAAAGCGACACTTTCTTGGGCAGCGACGCGCGCCTTGCTCGACGAGCTTGAAACGACGCCGAAGCCGGGCCTGGTCGACCGAAACGGAAGTGGAGCGCACACCGACCTTTCGTTTTCTCGGCTGCGCGCCTCCGCGCTTGCGCTCGAGCCGGTGTTTGCGAAGCTCGCGATGGTAGCAGCCGGAGCGACGCCGTCGCGCGAGCTGCGCGAAGAAATCGGCGAAATTGGGCGGCGCGGCGAGCGCGCGATGCTGGTCGAAAGCGGTGGCACGAACACGCATCGCGGCGCGCTCTGGGCCCTGGGGCTTCTGGTGGCTGGCGCTGCGACGATAGGCGCGCGGGACGCCGATGCGATCGCGCGGCGCGCGGCCGCCTTCGCACGGCTACCGGATCGTTTCGCGGGCCGTAGTCACTCCAACGGACTCATTGCCGCACGGCGCTTCGGAGCGCGTGGCGCACGCGGCCAGGCCGCGGCTGGGTTTCCGCACGTTACTAAGGTAGCGTTGCCGGCGTTGCGTCGTGGCGTCGCGGCTTCCGACGTGCTCCTGCGCCTCATCGCGACGTTGGACGACACCTGTTTGCTGCACCGTGGCGGAGCCGCCGCGCTAGGAGTCGCGCGCCGCGGAGCGCGCGAGAGTTTGCGCGCAGGGGGTCTGGCAACGCGACGCGGCCGCGCTGCGATCGAGCGGCTCGGCGCCGTACTACTCGCTCACAACGCGTCGCCTGGCGGTTGCGCTGACGTGCTGGCCGCAGCGCTGTTCCTCCAAGCGATCGCGTGATGGTCGCCCTGCTCTGCCCCGGCCAGGGCTCGCAGCGCCCCGGCTCACTTCGCAGTGCGGCAACCCTCCCGCATGGCGCGGCCCTCCTGAACCAAGCCTCCGAACTGTTGCACGTTGACGTCTTGACCGAAGACGACGAGCCGGCACTCACGCGGACGGAAGTCGTCCAACGGAACATTTTTCTAGCCAGCGTCATAAGCGCGCGCGCTCTCGAGGATGCCGGCATGCGCATCGGCGCCGTCGCCGGGCACTCGATCGGGGCGTACGCGGCAGCGGTATGTGCTCGCGCGCTCGCCTTTCCCGACGCGTTGAAGCTAGTTGATCTGCGCGGGCGGTCCATGGCTGCGGCTTTTGAATCCGGCTATGCCATGGGCGCGGTAAGCGGTCTCGACGAGCGTGCCGTCGAGGCGATCGTCGGCGACACGCGCGACGTCTTCATCGCCGCGGAAAATGCGCTCGACCAAATCACCGTAGCCGGCACGATCGCGGGAGTGAAGGCCGCGCTTGCGACGGCACAGGCGCTTGGAGCGCGGACTGCCCGCCGGCTCGAGATTTCGGTCCCGTCACACACACCCCTGATGAACCCGATCCGCGACCTGCTGCGCGACGCGGTGAGCCGAATCGAATTTCACCGGCCCGTTGTGCCATTCGCGGCGAACAGCGACGGGCGCGCGAAGCTCGAAGGTTCGGAGGTAGCTGCCGACCTCGCGGAGAGCGTCGCGCTTCCGGTGCGATGGTTCGACGCGACGCAGATGTTTTGCGAGCGCGGCGTGCGTGTCTTCGTCGAAGCAATGCCCGGCGACACGCTCGCAACCCTAGCCGCGGCGGCTTTCCCAGAACTGACGGCCATATCGGTCGAGCGAAGCGGCATTACGAGGGCAGCTGAGCGGGCGCGCAAGTCGGGGCACAACCTCATGATTGATTCTTAGTAATAGAATTTCTGCAACTGGTTCGGCCGGGGACCGTTGATCCACGCACTTCGCGTCGCCGGATTGATGACGAGTCGCAACGACAAGGTTTGCCCAAATTTCCGGAAGTCTAGGCCGCTAACAGTCTCCTCGAGGTTCCCCGCCTCGTCATAAACGTAGACCGCGCTCTTCGCATTTGGGCTAGTTGAGATCGGTTGGGCGACCAGAAAGCAGTCGGCAACGATCAAGTTCGGTCCAACGCTTTCCTCATAGGCGTATGCCACACTCTTTCGCGTCACCTGATTTTCCGCGAATTCGAAATGCAGGCATTTTCATTCGTGCCTCCGACGTTCAGCGTCGATTGCCGGCCACATTCCATTCCGCCGGGGCAAAAGTCGCGCTTAGGGCACCTTCAGGTCATGAGTGCTGCCGCAGTCGGTGCTGCGAGCGGAGTTTACGGATTGCGAGTTTGACTTCGGCGACGCCGCCGTCCCGCAGATCCGCCGAGGTGGTGGATATCGTCACGTCCGGGCGGATGCCTACCGCTTGAATTGAAAACGGCCTGCTTCGGCTGGGAGCAAATCCGCTTGCGGTTATCTTTGCGATTAGGTCGCGCTCCGGCCAATCGCCTTCGTTGAGCGAAACCGCCGGGTCGAAGACCGTGAAATTGCCGCTCGTGCGAACGCGAAATCCGGACTTCGGGAGCAGAAACCCGTCGGCGTTGAATTCAAAGCCGCCGCCGGCGCCAACCGTTCTCTCTCCGACGACTGCGGAGCCGGACGTCCAAAGCCAGGTCGCCATCAACTCGCCGGCCGAGCGTGTTGCTGCGTCGACGAGAACGACGATCGGACGCCGGAACGCCACGTGCCCACACGATGGGTCCACCTGCTCTTCAGCGAGACGGACGGTTCCACGCTTGCCCGTCGCAAACAGGTCGAAAGTTCGTGCCACCGAGGCTGGGGCGATGGCATTGGCTTCCAGACGAGCTTCGCGATCGAAACCGCCGAGGTTACCGCGCAAATCAACGACGACGGCGTCGGATCGTCGCGCGATCGCTTCGAAGCGCTTGATGAACGATGCGGTGACCGCGCAGTATCCCGCCAGCATGGCTTGATCGTCCGTGACTCCGGGCTTCCGGCTTGCAAGATTCGATGCGGCTTCGAAGGCCGGATCGTATTGCGGAGCAAACGCGCCGATTCGAAGCGTCCCGATCCGATAGCCGTCCGACTCGATCACGGCGGCTAAATCGGAACGGTCGATCGCACGCGCCAAAGCTCGCGCACGGTGCGCGTTCATCGGCCGGTAAGGCACCGTTACTGTGCGAGCTGCGCCACCGCTCGATCGAATGAGCAATCGCACCGCGTCCCCAAGCCCGGCCGAGCGGTGAACGATCGGCGTAGCGAGTCCGAGCTCCGTCGCGGCCTCGGCGTATCTGCCCCTTCGGTTTCCTCCAAAAGTTAGAGCAGCCGTGCGCCGCAGCCAGCGTCGCGTCGGAACGCCGTCGATGGCAAGCACATCGTCGCCGGTGCGAACCCCGCGGTCGGACGAATCCAAAACGCGCCACACGATCGTCGCGCCGTCTGTCGAGGTTCGAAAAAGCACGCCAAGGGTTTCGGGCTTGCCGGCGCGTGGCCCGACAAGAGCGACATGTTGATCTTCCAATTCGGCAAGCGTCCGAACGAGATCCTCCGCGCGCGTGATATTTGGAGCCGGTTCATTAAGCGACCAGAACGGCCTCGCTCCTTGCGCCTCATCCGGGAAGCTATGGCGAAACCGCTCGACGTACAGGAGGGACGGGTATGACTTGAGGATTTGCGCCTTCAGCACGAGTCCATCGTTTGCCAATGCGGTCGGCGCAAGCATGGCAAGAAGCAATGCGCTCGCTAAGAGCGACAGTATCATAGAGCTCCGCCATTCGGCGCGAGCGAAAAGAAGGCTTTCCGGCGCGTTCGAATCGGGAAACGAGGCGCAGCGCGTTAACGTGAAGGTCAGGTTCGGCTTTCGCGTCCGATTTGCCCGAGCCAAGCTCGACGGCACCTCGCTGAACTCCGAGACGGGGAGGTCGCAGGAGTTCGTGCCTCGCCGCGACGAGGGAGCCGCATGACGGAAGGCGAGCTGCTTTGGACACCCGACCCCGCTGCGGCGCAGGCGACGTCGGTCGCACGTTTCATGCGACGGCTAAGCGAACGCGGCCAGTCATTCGGGAGCTATGAGGAACTTTGGCGCTGGTCCGTCACGGATCTCGAGGGGTTCTGGGCGGAAGTTTGGGATTTCTTCGACGTACAGTCATCGCAGCCGTACGAACGGGTGCTCGATACACGCCTGATGCCGGGCGCCGTCTGGTTTCGCGGCTCGCACACGAACTACGCCGAGCACATGCTGCGCTACGAAGCTCACGCCGCCCCCGGCGAAACGGCGATCGTCCACAGCTCCGAGCTTCGGCCGCTCGCGGAGATGTCGTGGCAGGAGTTGGGCGGCGCCGTCCGCGTGCTCGCAACGCAGCTGCGCGCTCTTGGAATCCGCCCCGGCGATCGTGTTTCCGCCTACATGCCGAACATTCCGGAGACCGTTGTCGCGATGCTGGCAACGACCGCGATCGGAGCCGGCTGGGCATCCGCGGCGCCGGAGTTCGGCGTACGCACCGTGGTCGACCGCTTCGCTCAAATCGAGCCGGCCGTTCTCTTCGTGGCCGACGGCTACCGGTTCGGCGGCAAAGACTTCAATCGCAGAGCGGAGATCCAAGCGATCCGCGCCGAGCTGCCGACGGTGCGGCACGTCGTGTGGTTATCGTATCTCGACGATCGCTCGCGCGCACCGTTTCCGGAGGCGCTGTCATGGACGGACCTGCTGGCCGGTCCATCCGTTGCCGCCGATCAGTTTACCTACGCGCGCGTCGCGAACGATCATCCGCTCTGGGTGCTGTTTTCCTCCGGTACAACGGGACTGCCGAAGCCGATCGTCCACGGCCACGTCGGCGTTCTGCTCGAACATCTCAAGAGCACCGGTCTCGCGCAAGATCTCGCGCCGGGGCAGCGGATGTTTTTCTACACGACGACCGGATGGATGATGTTCAACGCGCTGCTCTCGGCGCTGCTGCAGGGGGCGTCAATCGTGCTCTACGACGGCCACCCGACGCATCCGGCGCCTTCGCTCTTATGGGAGCTTGCGGCCGCCGCCCGCGCGACGACCTTCGGCGCAAGCCCCACCTTCGTGCAGATGATGCAGAAGGCCGGCATCGTGCCGCGCGAGCGGTTCGATCTCTCGGCGTTGCGAAGCGTGCTGTTGACGGGTTCGCCCGTAACTCCCGAATCGACCGCATGGTTCTACGAGTCCGTCAAAGACGATCTATGGGTCACCTCGCCTTCGGGCGGGACGGAGCTGTGCGCCGGCCTCGTCGGCGGATCGCCGCTGCTGCCCGTGTACGCAGGCGAAATCCAGGCGCGTTTGCTCGGCATGGACGTGCACGCCTGGAACGAGAACGGTAAAGAGGTCGTGGATGAGGTCGGCGAGCTCGTCGTCACGAGCCCGGCACCCTCGATGCCGCTCTACTTCATGAACGATCCAGGCGGAGAGCGATACCGCGAGACGTATTTCGAGCACTTCCCGGGCGTCTGGCGGCATGGGGACTTCATCAAGATCAACCAGCGGGGCGGATGTTTCATTTATGGCCGCTCCGACTCGACGCTCAATCGCTACGGCGTTCGCATCGGCTCGGCGGAGGTCTACCGTGCGGTCGAAAAGCTCGACGAGATTGCGGACAGCCTCATCGTTTGTTTGGAGCTGGAGGACGGCGGCTTCTATATGCCGCTGTTCGTCCAGCTCCGTGACGGTGCGGTTCTCGACGATGCACTCCGAGCGCGCATTGCCTACAAGCTCCGCACCGAGTGTAGCCCGCGGCACGTCCCAGACGAAGTCCACGCGGTCGACGCGATACCCTACACGCTCACGGGCAAGAAAATGGAGATTCCGGTGCGCCGCATCCTTGCCGGAATGCCGCCCGAAAAGGTTGCCAGCCGCGAAGCAATGATGCAGCCGGCTGCACTCGACTGGTTCATCGCTTTCGCACCCCGCTCCCGGCAAGCACGCGCCGGCAAAGCCGTATCGTCGGATCTCGCCGCTCGGCCGGGCGATGCGGTAAGCCGGCTGTAGATCTTGGTAGTTCTTCGGGTATACCGCCCGGTGCAGATTTCTACGACGCTGTCACACCGCGACGCCGGGTTCGAAGGCGGAGTCCTCGCGTGCGGTTCGCGAGAAGCCGTGCCGTAGGCTCCGAGCGACGGCATCGTAGGCGACGCCGGCACGGTCGAGCACGCCCGGCATCGTAAAGAACCCGTGGATCATGCCGTCGTAACGCAGCACCTGCACGGGCACACCCTCGGCGCGAAGCCGCGCTGCATAGGCCTCGCCGTCGTCGCGTAGCGGATCGCACCCAGCGAGCACTACCAAGGCAGGAGGCAGTCCGCGCAGCGATGCGGCGCGAAGCGGGCACACGAGCGGATTCTCGGCGTCCTCGGGCGACCGCAGATAGTTCTTCAAGTACCAGCGAATCTCGTCGATCGTAATCAGGTAACCGGCCCCAAACTCGCGGTACGAGGGCCGCGTCATGTCGTTGTCGGAAACCGGATACACGAGCACCTGATAGCAGAAGCGCGGTCCACCGCCGTCACGTGCATCCAACGTCGCGGCTGCAGCGAGCGCGCCGCCGGAACTGTCTCCGCCGATCGCGATGCGCGTGGCGTCCGCTCCGAGCGCCTCCGCGTTGGCTGCAACCCAGCGCGCCGCCGCGCGAACATCCTCAAAAGCGGCGGGGAACTTGTGCTCGGGGGCAAGGCGATATCCGACGGAAACGACGCTGCACGGCGTTCGGCGCGCGAGCGCCCGGCACGCCGCGTCGGCAGTTTCGATGCTGCCGATCGTCCAGCCGCCCCCGTGCACCCACAGGAGAATGCCCTGTGGCGCATGCGGCACGTACGTGCGCAGCGCAATCGTCCCGCCCGGTCCCGAAATCTCGCGATCCTCAACGCGCTCGACCGCCTCGAGCTGACCGGACAGTCGCGGAACGAACGCAGCCTGCAGCATGCGGATCTCGGCCGGTGACATCGTTTGTAGCGGCGGAACGCCGGCGGCCTCCACCTCCTCGATGAAAGCGCGCGCCTGCGGATCGAGCTGCGCGACGTCCGCGTCATCCACCAGCCGGCTCGCTTCCTGCGCGCTCCGAACGCATCGAGACGATTGACGGAACACCGAGGATTGCTTTCGCAGTCGCAACGCCGCTTTGATAGGCGGCGCTGAGCGTTCCATACGAGTGCATCGAGAGCGCCTCGCCGGCGAAGTAAAGTTGATTACCTCCGAGCGGCGCGATCAGGGTGCGGCGGCTCGGGCCGCCGCCCGGCTTTGCAATCGTATAGCTGCCGCGCGTGAACGGATTCTTGCGCCACGAGGTAAAGGAAGAAGCGCTGAAGTGCTTGGCACGCGGAAAGCTCTGCGCGACGGTCGCGAGCGCGTAGTCTTTGGTCGCCGCGGCGCCCCGCTCGTCGAGCGCAATCGCGTTCTCACCGCCCAAGTACACGACCCCGACGTTGCGCCCCCAAAGCTTTGCGATCACCGCGGGCGTTTCCTCATCGTCGCTCGCCTGGAAAACGTTCGTGTTCATCTCGACTGGGCCGAAGACGTCGGAATCGAAGCCGAGCGCGATCTTATGGAAGACGCCCATCGGAAGATCGTCGATTGCCTTGTGGTATGCGGCAGGGAGCGCGGGCGAGAAAGCGATCGTTTCGGCCGCCAGCACGCCCATCGAAACGGTGACGATCGCGAGAGCCGCGTTCACGGTGCCGTGGTTCGTCTGCAGCAGCACGCCGCCGCGCCGCCCATAATCGATCGACGTTACGATCGTGTCGAGGCTGATGTCGAGATCCTTGGCGAACGTCGCAACGAAGTTGCCCATCCCCGTCCGCAGAAGATAGTCGTCGCCGGAGGGGGCCTCCGTGAAGTTGCCGAGATCGAAGGCGGAGCCGCGTTCGAATTCCGTGCCCGCGGTGAGCGGTCCAATCTGCGCTTTCGCCAGATTCGCCCAAGGCTTGCCGGCGATTCCCGCATTTTGTAACGCGGCCGCACCGCTGACGTCGGGATGACCGGTGTAGGTTCGAACGCCACTGCTTTCAAGTGCCGTCGACGCATCTTCGTAGAGCTGTTCGACCGCCTTGGTGGCCGCGTCATCGTAGGCCGAGCCTTTCCAGACCTGTCGCGGCGCGTCGTCTTCGACGGGCTGCAAACCCTGCGCACGCGCAAGTTCATACAGCGGATTGTACTTGAGCACTTGATGAAACCACTGTGCGCCTCGGTCGAACACGACGCCCGGGAAGGTCGAGTTGTCGCTAATGCACCGGCCCCCGACTCGATCGCTCGCCTCGAGCACGATGACGCGCTTGCCGGCGCGCCTGAGAACCTGCGCCGCGGACAAGCCGGCAAGGCCCGCGCCAACGATAGCGACGTCGTACGTCACCCCAGGCCGCCCACGAAACGGTTCGCTGGAAACAATCGAAGGGTGACCCGCTCCGGCAAGCGTCGCGCCGGCGAGCCCGACGAGAAAGCCGCGCCGCGACCGGGCACCCGTGTCGGATACCATATTTCACTTTTCGGTCGCTTTGGCTATCTTCAGGAGGATGCCGAGGAAGGGCATTGGACTGCGCCAGAAGGCGAGCCAACGCTTTGGTTCCAGCTTTAGCGCGGAACCCGCGCTTGCGAAAGCTTCGAGCGCGGGTTCCGCGGAGCTAGGAACTATCGAGACTTGGGTGACCTAGCTCGTCGCTCCGAATTCCGCTCCATTAAGAAAGCTTGAACTCGACGGCAAAGCTATCTTAAAGACGCCGCCAAAGGGCTCAAAGCGATGATTCTGGCTGCCGCTTGGGCCGCCGTTTGCCCAAAACGTGCCGTAGATCGCGCCGCCGGAGTAGACGATGTAGCTCGACGGATTCGCGCCGGTGTCGCCACCTTCGAACGTGTAAAGAGTGGTTTCGCCATACGTCGCACTTGGGTCTTGCGGTGGGTTCAACTCGAACACATCCCCGGCGTCAACCGGTCCGGCGAAGAACGCCGCGGCGCACAGAGCCCCACCGCTGGAGCAAAGGATAACCTCGCCTGGCCGCCCATCGCTCGCGTTGTAAATCAGACGATACGTATAACCCGTCGATGCACTCGCGGAAGGGGTAAGCTCATAGACGACGTTCCCCCCTCCGCGCCTAGCAATTGCCGTGCCATACAGGTCACCGGCGGCGTCGGCAGTCAGTGGGCCTGGCGACGCATCAACGCCGAAGTCGTGTATGACGGTCATGGCGTAAGGCCCCGATCCGGTCGGCGTCAACTTGTACACGACTCCGCAGTTGCACTTAAGCTCCCCGCCGCCCCCAGTTGTGCCGTAGAGGGCGCCGCTCGAGTCGGCGATCAATCCGGAAATGGGTTCCTTGCCGTCTCGGCCGCCCACGAAACGGTAAACAAAGCTTTCAGAATACGCTCCTGATCCAGTCGGCGTAAGCTTAAAGACGGTTCCACATCCGTTCTGCTGACCGGGCTCATTAGAACACGAAGAGTCGCCTCCGCCGATTGTCGTGCCATACAGAGCCCCGCTCGGGTCTTCGTAGAGCCCTGCCAAGGCCGGGTCGCATCCGTCGGAACTCTTGCGAAAACTATGGATGGTGCTCGCCGCATAGGTCGACCCCGTCGGAGTCAACTTGAAGACGGTACCGCAGTCGTTCGCCACGTTGGCCCCGGTAGTGCTGTAAATGGCGCCGGTGGTGTCAACGAGCACAGGGGCCGATGCGAGGGACCAGTCAATGCTTTTTGGAAACGAGAAGATGACACTTTCCTCGTAGCCCGGCCCTGACGGCGTTAGCTTGAAAATGACGCCATGCTTATATGCGCCGCCGTGGACAGTCGTCCCATAAATGACTCCATTGCCACTCGGATCCAGGGTCACACCCGCGAGCGGCCCTGCGCCGTAAGGGGCACTCTCGGTCTTAGGATCCCACTGGAAGTGGTAAAGAATGGTTTCTACATCCGTGCAGCAGCCTGACTTGTGAGCGGGCGCCGATCGTAAAGCCCGCGTCAACGAACTCCTTGTAGCGGCATCGGAAGGGATCGCCAATCCGACCGAGACGACCAGCCAGGTAGCGACCATGCGAAACAAAGGACGCAGCATCATAACCTCGAGACAACGAACAGAACCGGGGCGGCTCGATGGCGCTATGGTTCGAAGCCGGGGCCGGCATCCCATGCGCCCAACCCCGGTCATCGGCCGGCATTGCGGGGGGCGCGGGCCGAGGGGCTCGTCGGGTTAACGCGCGCTAGAGGAGACCCTGGTGCGCTGCACTAGGGCCTCCTCCGCGATAGTTGCGGTTCGACGAAACGGGTTGTCGGTGTCAGCGTCTGAACGCGCGTCGCTGTAGCGAGGGTGGAGCGTTTTCGTCGCGCGTGACTTCCGCAATAAAGCCGTGCTGATTGCCGCTCAGATCCGCGTAACCGCCAACGACGTAGTAGCGGCCGAGCTGGTCTTGGTCGTCGACCCCGTAGGGAATCGTCAGGCCGCCGCCGGGGTAGTTGATGAAGACGATGCCTTTTCCGTTCTCGTCAAGGAAGCCCCCCGTATCGCTAACCGAGGCAAACCAGCCGACAATGTCGCCGCTGTCGTTGATCCCGTAGAGCTGTGTGTCGATGGCTCCGCGAACGTCGTGCTTGGCCCCGTTGAGGGTTCCGTGGAACCGGATCTTCGTGCAACGATCGATGTTGCACGAACCGGTCTGGTACCAACCAACGAAGTTCCCAGCGTTATTGATTCCCGACATCACGGACTGTGACGCGTTGGAAGGTCCGGGGAAAAACTGGCAGCCCCCCGATTCGGAAGCTACGAAACCCTCGACTCCCCCGCCCGCGTCATTGCCCGCGAATCCAACGACGGTCCCGGCGTCGTCGATGCCTGCGCCGAGCATAAATTGACACGGAGCGATAGTCGTGAACGTGCCCTGAGACCACAGGAACGTGTAGGTGCCGGGTCCAGACGGGCGCCACCGGATGCATCGGTGACGTACGTGCCAACGATTTGACCGTTGTTACTGATGCCGTAGGCAATGGTGCCGAACCCGTTGGGATCGTCGAGGCTCGTGAAGTTTCCGCCGGAGAGTAAGAAGCCGTGCGTGTTTCCGGCGCTGTCGGTGTATTTACCGACGAACGACGCGTACTGATTGTGACCCACCTGATACCGGTTGGCGCCATAGATCGTGGTCGACGTGGCGCCGGGATAATCGACCGAACTGTAGCTGAGGCTCACGGGCGGCGCCGTCGCGGCGGCGGCTGGGATGGCGGTCCCGATGAGACCGAGAAGCGTGGTGAGAGAGATCGCTGTGGAACGGTGCATTGGGGTGTTCTCCTCTTGCCGGGCGTCGTGCGCTCGGACTGACGCGTGCGTGGTTGATGGGTCGAGGATGGACCCCGGGGCGGGCTGCCGGCATCCGGGGAAGTACTGATGCGAGGGCCGGCGTCACCGTGCAGCTTCCCAACACGAATCCCGAAGATCAAATCAACAGCGGCGAGGCCGTCGCAGTCGACGAGGTCAACAAACTTTTCCTCGTCACGCAGCCCTTCGACAGCGTCACCGGAACCGGCAGTGCGATTTACGCCTACAACGAGAAAGGCAAGCTCGTGGAACAGATCCACGGCTTCACGTTCTCGTTCCCCGGCATCGCCCTCAACCCGTCGTCCCGCATCGGCTACGTGAGCATTCAAATAGACAATTCGAGCGGCCCGTCGCTCAACCAACTGCAAGAGTTCAGCTACTGAAATGAAAGCGCCCGGGTGCGCCGGACAAACCCCGGCGCTCTCGGGCGACTTGCTTCTCCGGCTCGTTCGCCTCGGCTTCAGCTAATCAGAGGCTCTCGTCATGTGTGCCTCGCAACTGCATCCAGCACTTGCAACCCGCACTTGCAACCCGCACTTGCAACCCGGTTCGTCACCGGCATGCGGCTCACTCAGAGCAGCGACTCTTGCACACGCGCAACTTCACGTAGCGCCAAGAGCGCGACTGCGCTCGGATCGCGACTGCGCTCGGGCCGCGACCGCAGGGGTCAGTCGCCATCAGTGAGCCGATCAATCCGGCGCATGCTGGAACCTTATCCGACGCGCTCGGCGAATTAACTTTGGACTTGACACAAGCGATATTGTGTCAGGTCCTGTCCGGCTCGCTTGTCGTACTCATTCACGGTGGCGCAAAGCATTCAAGACGCGAGCTAGAGCGACCCACTGTGCGCAGTATGCCAGGGGCGACCTCGGTCGGCTATGACTGCCCTTCGTTGACGGTATAGGCGGAAACATCGTTGGTTTTAGTACTAGTCACATAGGCGAATCTGCCCGTAGGATCGATCGCTATCCCTTCGGGCTCGCCTTCTGCCGTAAACGGCGACCCCACACCGGCGTGAGCGCGCCGCTTTGCTTGTCGATGGTATAGGCCGAAACATCGTTGTTTGCCCCCTCCGCTCGGCTACGCGAAAGCGAGCGGCGAGCGCGACGGCGGGAGGAAGTCGACGTCGGCGGAGTTGCCGCGGAGCATGCGTGCGAGTTCCTTTCCGTCGCCGCCTACTCTTAGCTCGATGCGCTCGGCGGCCGCGAATGAAAGCAAGAGGTCGTACGGTGAGACGAACTCCTCGCTCAACTCCAGGCACTCTTCCATCGTCTTGCGCGCCGAACGCGACTGGCCGAGGGCATAACGGCAGCGGGCCACCACGCGCTTCGAACGTGCGCGGCCCTTCTCGCTCTCGGCTTCGGCAGCGCCGTCAAGCGCGCGTACCGCGAGGCGCAGGGCGTGGGCGGCGTCGCCCTCGGCCTGCAGTGCCTCGGCACGCCAGTACTCGCACGCGCCGTGGAATGCGAGCCCTTCGTCGTTGCCCGATTGCAGAACCCACCGCGCGCGGCCGGGCCGGCCGAGCATGGTCAGCGCGTGCGCGGTGTCGACGGTGAGGAAGTTGCGCGTGCGCGCCGCCAGCCGCGACGGGTCGATCGTCGAGATCCAGTCGCGCCAATGCAGCGCGGCGGCGTACTGCGAACGCATCAGGTTCAAGTTGACAAAGTGCACCGTGAGCTCGCCGGTCACCTGGATCCATCCGTTGCGCAAGGCTTTGCCGAGGCAGGATCGCAGCATCTCGAGCGCCGCGTCGACGTTCCCGAATTGGCGCGCGTCGCGCATCGCGTGATTGGCGCGCACCGTCAACCCGAGCGGCGTCTCGCCGACCGCGAATCGATCGGCGACCGCGACCGCTTCGCGTGCCGCCTCGCGCGCCGCCGGCCAGCGGCCGCGATGATCGTTGCTCAGCGAGAGCGCATGAAGCGCCTGGACGAGCAGCGTTCCGGCAGCGGCGTTCTCGTTGGTGCGCGTCAGTGGAAGCAATAGCGTTCGAGCACGCTCGTACTTCTCCCCACGTACGATGTGCGAACCGTGGAGATGACCTTCGATCAGGGAGACGTGCGCCGCCAGACGGGGGTGGAGGTGCAGCGGCAGATCGCGCGCGAGCTCGCGCGCACGCTCGAGGCCGGCTGCGGCGCCGGTAACGTCGCCGCTTTCCAGCCGCAAGTCGGCGATTTCGAGCGTCGCTTCCAAGCGCATCGCAGGACACTGTGTAGGCTCGCAGCACGGTGCGAGCGCGGCGATTACTTCGGCGTACGCGCCCGCGTTGCGTAACCCGCGCGCCAGCGCGTTCGCGGGCGTGCCCGAGGGAGCCGGCTCGCGCAAGCCGGCTTCGATCCGCGCCGCGCCGGCCCGCGGCTCGGCGTTCGCGCCGGGGAGCATCAGCTCGGCCAGGCGCTCGAGCGCCGAGCGGTGGTCCCGAAAGAATTGTCGGCGTGAAAGGCCGAGCGTCTTGCATAGTTTCACCACCGGCTCGCCGCCGAGATCGTATCGCGCCACGATCGCGCGCCGCCGCGGAGAAAGCCGGTACAAACTCACTTGCAAGGCGCTACGAAAGTCTGCGTCGCAGACGCCGGCGGCAAGCGGGTTCGCAGCCGCGCGTTCCGGGCGGCGCGCGTCACGAATCAGCTTGCGGAATGACGCAAGCCGAGCGTCTTTCGTAGCCGAAGATGCCATCGCGCCTCCCGATTAACGGCGAGCCGGCACTTCGGCAGACATTCTCGGCGCGCGGCGCCGAGCCTTCGGTGGACCGGCTAGTCCAGGATCGTCGCCCGCCGCACGCGCCGCCGCGCCGGAAAGTAATCCGACACCGCGTAGTGCTGCGTCCAGTGGTTGTCCCAGAATGCGACGTCGCCTGGCGACCAGCGCCAGCGAACCTGAAATTCGGGCTCCGCAACGTGCGCGAACAGGAAACCGAGCAAGGCAGCACTCTCGCGCGGCCGCAGCCCTTCGACATGCGTGGTAAACGACGAGTTCACGTAGATCGCCTTGCGGCCGGTCTGCGGATGCACGCGAATCAGGGGGTGCGCGACTGGTGGATTGGCAGCGTAAACCTCGGCGGGCGACACATCGAGACCGTACGTGGCGAAGCGTTGCGGCGGAAAGTCTTTGCTGAAGTCGTGTAGGGCGTGCAGCCCCTCAATCATGCGCTGCATCGCGGGCGAAAGCGCCTCGTAAGCAGCATACATGCTAGCCCAAAGTGTGTCGCCACCGAGCGGCGGGATCAGTTCGCCGTATAGCAGTGACCATTTGGGCGGCTTAGCAACGAACGTGACGTCACTATGCCAATCGTTCTGCGCGGCCTCGCGCGCGTCACCGTGCTCGAACGCAACGATACCACGAGCGCCCTCCACGCCCGGGAAGAACGGATGAACGTATAGTTCGCCGAAACGCTCGGCCAGGTCGCGCTGCTGTGCCGGCGCGAGCGTTTGGTTGCAAAAGATCAGCACGAGATGTTGCTCGAGCGCCTCTCGCAGCCCGGCGATCTCGCGGTCGGCGAGCGGAGCCGAGAGGTCTACGTCCGTCACCACCGCGCCCAGGGCCGGTGAAAGCAATTCGATCACCATGCTCGCGTGCTACGGCCGAACGATCTCGACGCCTTCGTCACCTTCGATGCACCCCGGATCGCTGGGAGTTGGATGGACCGGACACGCCAAGAAATCCACTTGGTACGTGTAGCCGTCGGTCGGCTTCTTGAGCCGAGTCGAGATCGTTTCCGACGACGGGTTACCACGCCTCGGATCCCACGTCGCTTTGATCTTAAAAGTCTGCATGCACGAACCCGAGGCGGGGCAATAGTACGCGTGCGCCGACCAGCGCTGCGGCCCCTCAAGGCCTTCGGTACACTTGCCGAGCTTGCTGATGCACCACGTCGACGTCGCCGGCTTGTCTTCCGAGATCGTGAAGCACGCCGCGTCGTTCGACGGGCAACTGGAACTCGCCGTTGTGGCGCCGGCATTGACGAGGCGCGCCGGCGCGAGCTCGCCGGCGGACGGTCGATCGACCCTTAGCGCCGGACTTTGGGGACTTTGGGGGCGGCCCGGAACGACACGCGCGGCCGGCCCGGCGCCCACCAGCGAAAGGGTGCCGGCCACGACCGCGGCCCCCAGGCACATCCCACGAAACGATTCGCGCATTGAGAACCCTCGCAAACGCTACGGCTTTCCGGGTTTCTGACCGGGATAGAGTGCCAGGCCTTCCAGCTCGTCAGACGGCCCGTATGTGAACGTGCTCGTGATCGCTCCGGTCGAATAGTTGATCAGGTCGACGGCGAAGTCAGCCGGGTCGCACATGTAGAGCACCGAGTCGTTCTTGTTGAGCGCGAGCTTACCGGGTTCTTGATAGGTTAAGGCGATCTGACGGCTCGGGCTTGTCGAACCCGGTGGGAAGACGTCGATCTCTTCGTGATAGTAGTCGCCGACGAGCAGATTACCTTGGGAGTCGATTGTGATGCCTTGCGCGTAACCAACCGAGATTCCGGTCGACTCGCACCGGCGCTCGAGCGGCTTGCAGCGCACGACTTCGCCGCCGGCCGACGAGAAATGCAGATTGTTGGTCGCATAGAGATCACTGTTCTTGGAGGTCACCCCGTCGCTCGGATGGGTGATCGTAATCGACTCGCTCGGCGACGTGGCGCCCTCGGCGAACTCCACGATCTTGTCGGCCGACCCTTCGGTCACATAGAGGACGCTGTCCTCACCGACCGCGACGTCGAGCGGCTCGTCGATCCCCGACGATAGAGTGACGGTCGGTTCGCTCGCCCCTGCCGGATATTCGGTGATCGTGTCGTTGCCCTGATTCGCGACGTAGAGCGTTCCGGACGAGTCCACGGCGATGCCTTGCGGCGTCGAAATACCGTCGACGATCTCGCCGATGGGTCCGGAGCTCTCGCGCCCCTGCTGATACGCGAGGATCAGGCTCTCGGTGTAGTCGGAGACGTAGAGGAGTTTCATGCTCTTGGCGTTCGGTGGCATCCAACCGTGACGCGCGGTCTTCGACATCGCCGTTGTCGGCGGGACGACGTTGCGCGCGACGGCACGCGGAAAGGCGGCGGCCTCCACGGTTGCCGCTAGCGCCAGCCCAGTGGCGCCCGCGAGAAGGACCGTCGATCTGCGAGATTTCATCAAATGCTCCTCATCGTTAGTAAGCCGCGATGCCGTTCGGCGTTCCCCATCCCGACGGACCGTTGTAGCCCGGCTCGCCCGTGCAAAGATACTGGTACCTTCTCGGACAGCCGCCGTTAAAGCCGGACGTGATGTCGTTGAGGTACTGATGGTGCGCCTTCTTATAGAAGGTCTCGGCGGCATTTTGCCGCGCAGCGTTTCCGGCGAGTGCGAACACGCTCGCGTTAAGCGGCGTCGACACACTGGTCCCGCCGATTTGCATCCAGCCAGATTCCTGATACGTATCGTAGACCGCGACGCCGGTTGCCGGATCGGCCACCGCCGAGATGTCGTTTGCGGTCCGCCCGCTACAACCGGGATCGTGCTGCCACGACGGCTTGGCGAACGACGAGCACCCGCTGCCCGTGCCGGACCAAACGATCTCGGTCCAACCGCGGCCACTTCCGGTTCCGCTGTTACGCGTGAGCGACGTGCCGCCGACCGCGACGACCGTCGGGAAATCGGCCGGCTCTTGATCGCGATGGCCCAGATATCCGTCGTCTCCGCCGGCGGCGAGAATCACGACGCCCTTGTGGTCGTAGTCGGAGGGATCGACCTTCTTGCTCGATCCACCGTAGCTCACGCTGACGATATTTGCGCCCAGGTTGACCGCCTCGTCGACCGACGCTCCGAGGCTCTTCCACGTGTCCGATTTGCCTTCGACGAGAATGACCTTGCAGTTGGGACATACCGCAGAGACCATGTCGAGATCGACCGACGTCTCGATGGCGGCGTCTTGGCTTGCCGGCGGATAGTCGCCGGCTTTTCCGTTTTCGTTGACGCGCGTGAAGCAGCCGTTGAGCGTCGAGCACACCGGCAGATTGAAGGTGTTACGGTAGTAGAACAGATCCGCTTCGACATTTGGGTCGTCGAGCAGCTCGACGAGCGCCACGGTCTGCCCCGAACCTGCCGTCGTCGACGGGAGGTTGTACGCCGCCTGCAAGTCGCTCGGCAGGTACCCGTTGTTCGAGGCCCCGTCGGTGCGCACGACTGCCTCGCAGTGCGGGACGTCCGGATCGGTTTCGGGACAGGCGCGCCGGACGCTCGCGAAGCCCGGCGACGAGATGACCTCGGCCGCACCGGCGTTCGAGCGCGCCGCTCCCGCCGGAGAAGATGGAACCGCCGTCCTCCCGATTCCGCCGGCGCAGCCGCTCCAAAGTGCCGCGGCCGTGCAGACGGCAAGACCGCCTGCGATCTGAAGTCCTCGCGTGCGCATGGCCCGAGACGTAGCGCAGGCCGCACGGCCGCGCCTTCGTCATAGCAAATCTGAGGCACTGGCGGTGGCATCGGGCGCCGCTCGACGGCCGAAGTGCCATCGCCGAGAAGCTAGCGCTCGAACCGCGCTCGCATGCCGATCGCATCAGGCTCGATCGAGGTCCCCGGAATAGGGAGATGATAGCCCCTCGTGCGGCGCAGCGGCTCGGTGGCGCGGCGCGTAGACTTCACTCGGCCTACGTTCGTCAATTATATCGTACCCGAATGAAGCTCGAAGTTGACACAAGCTATTGCGATTGCGTCGGGTAGGCGTCTCTTTTCACCGCGTGCCAAAAGGCGTGACCGGACCGCGTGGCTGAACGCTGATCGTCTGGGTCGGTGGCGGTAGTAACGGCGGAACCCTTGACAGGAAACTCCGCGCAGTAAAACCTCTAAGCGGCATCAAGTCAGCAGACTAGACTCGGGCTTTGCACAAGGGACATTGTGCCAAGTCTTCCACGTCGTCCGATTTTTCCGACTGCGCGCGGTAATCGAAACGGGACCGGCCTCAGTAATCGAAAGGCCCTCACCTGAGTGGTCAGGTTGGGGTTGACGTTCTGGACGACCTGGAGATCAAGCGAGTCGGCGAGAAGCGATGGTAGGGGCTTCATTTCAAGACGATTTCTGGCGCCTTTGGGCTTTGGCGTCGATTTAAGCTCGATCGCCGGCGGCCGGCGATCTTTGGTGCGGTACTGTATGGCAGTTATGGTATAGCTGTGCATTAACCGCGCGGGCTACCCAGTGCTGCAGCGTAATACGATGCGTACGAACTGTACACTAAGCGAGCCCTTCAAAGACTAAGGCTCTTGTGTCCCTACCGGATCGCGACTCCGGTCGGGCTGTAGCCCGCTGCAAACGGCGATCCCTGCACTGGCTTTAACACACCGGTTTTTCCGTTGATGGCGAAGCCGGAAACACTATCAGAACCATAGTTGCTCACGTAAGCGAACTTGCCCGTCGGATCGATCGCTATCCCGTACGATTCGAGGGCGCCGGCTGCAAACGGCGATCCGTGGACCTGCGTCAAGACGCCACTACGCGCGTTAATTGCGTAGGCGGAAACATTGCCATTGCCGTTGTAACCTTCATTGGCCACGTAGGCGAACTTGCCCGTCGGATCGACCGCCACTCCGATGGGAGTCGTGCCCGCTGCAAACGGCGATCCCTTTATTTGCGTCAACGCGCCACTTTTCGCGTTGATCGCATAAGCGGAAACATCGCTAGAACCTTGGTTGGTCACATAGGCGAACTTGCCCGAAGGCTCGATCGCCACTTCCGTCGGGTAGGTCCCCTCTGCAAAGGGCGACCCCGGCACCTGCGTCAAGGCGCCGCTGCTCGCATTGATGGCGTAGGCGAAAACGCTACCTGAAGAATAGTCAATGTTCGTCACGTAGGCGAATTTGCCGGTGGGATCGATTGCGACTCCAACCGGAAAGCCGCCTGCGGCAAACGGCGACCCCTTCACTTGCGTCAAAGCACCACTGCGCCTAATGGCGTAGACGGTGACATTGCCGGATCCCTCATTGGCCACGTAGGCGAACTTGCCCGAAGGATTGACCGCCACTCCGAACGGGTCGGTGCCGGCCGGAACGGGCGAGTCTGGCAGCTGCGTTAAGGCGCCACTGCTCGCGTTGATGGCGTAGGCGGAAACATTGCCGGTATAAGGGTTTGCCACATAGGCGAACTTGCCCGTCGGATCAATCGCGACCGCGATTGAGAATCCGCCCGCTGCAAACGGCGACCCCGCCACCTGCGTCAAGGCACCATCACTCGCATCTATTGCGTATGCGGAAACATTGTCGGAACTATAGTTAGCCGCGTAAACGAAGTGAACGGTAGAGTTTCCCGTGCCCACGCTTTGTGCCCGGCTCGCCTGCGCGTAAAAGGTTGAGGGCGGCGCTGCGCGTGCGCCGATCGGCGACTGCAATCCGCCGCAGCCGGTAAGCAATGCGAAAGCTGCTGCTGCACTGACGGCGTAATGGCCTAGACTCAAGCTCGGCATTCCGGTCCTCGTCGATTCAAGGCCGGCTCTTCGTGTAGTTGGCGTCTTTGCCCCTGCCACGAGACCTTGTTGTCCATGCAGCGACGGCCAAGTGGCGACCAGCAGAACTCTGCATGCGCTCAGAAGGCCGACACCTCGAACGCAATTCGTCATTCCGATCGGCCCTCACCGTTGGCGGTTGACACAAGACTGTCGTTGTCAAGCATCAACTCCACCCGAAATCGAAACGGAGCCGCCGCCGTATGAGCAGCGAGCCCGTATACGTGCGCTGCTACGCGCGTCCCGAGAGGCGCGGCACTCCGTGGGGCGATTTCCAGTGGACACCTGAGGCGCTTTGCCGCCGAGTTCGACGCTGCCGCGTCGAATAAGGCTTGTTGGAAACCTAGCGGACAGCGATCCCCAGAGCGCCATTTATCGCAGTGTTGCTGCCGTGCAGAACTCCGGTAACCTTGAAACTGCCGGAAGAGTCTGCAGCGTATCGGAGCACTTCATTGTTACCTGCCGGAACGTAGACGGCGTCGCTGGCGTCTACTGCGACATCAGCTGGAAATTTCAACTTTTTACCGCGAATCACTTGGGTCGGCCTGATGTCACCGTTTAGCCCCGCTGCATAGACGAGCACCCTTCCAGGTCCATTATCACTGCCATAGGGGTCGGGATTCGTAACGAAGATTCTGTCGCCACTATCTAGCGCAATGCCCCATGGATAGCGTAGCCCCGTTTTCCCGCCGTGAACGGTTCGGGTTGGCGGCACATCGCCGCTGGCGCCCGCAGCGTAGACGGTCACCGCGGATCCGGCGAAGTTTGAGACGTAGATATTGGCGTCGGCGTCAAGGGCGACAAATAATGGGCCGTTCATGCCCGTCTTCGGCCCCCTGATTGTCCGAACTGGCGCAACGTTCCCGCTTGCGCCGGCGGCAAAAACGGTAATGCTGCCGTCACCTGAATTATTATCGACGTAGATGTTTGCGTTAGCATCGACCGCGACGCTAAAAGGATTGGTCAGTCTTGTTTTTGAGCCACTGATGGTTTGGATCGGACTGACATTGCCAGTCGAACCCGCCGCATAGACAGAGACGCTGCTGCCCTCGTTCGCTACATAGATATTGCCGCTCTCGTCAACGGCGACGCCGATGGGCTCTATTAATCCCGTGTTCGAGCCCGTAATGTTCTGGATCGGCGCTTGGTTGCCGGTCGCACCCGCAGGATATACGGTCACGCTGTCGCTGCCGTAGTTTGTGACGTACAGGCAGGGGCATACAGCTGGCGGGCGGCGCGTCTGGGCGACGAATGTCACCCGTTGAAGAGCCTGCGGCGAAGGGCCGCGCGATAAGGCTCCCGCAGCGCACGCAGAAAGGGCAAATGATGCGACCAGCAGGCATCCACCTCTAATCCGACTCGCGATCGTCAGCGCGGCGCGTTTCATTGACGGTTACGCGTATCGCGGTCGCCGGCAGCGTCGGCCTCTCTGCGGCAAACGAATGCACCATGTTTCGTTCGCCCGTACCACCGCATACCTTTCTCATGATAAATACCGCTGTTAGTGTCAAGCCAGACGACCTCGTCTTTCGGGCGATGCGCTCCGGCGGCGTCTTCGGTCGAGAAGAGCCGCAGGGCCGCGGCAGGGGCCGCCGTGGAGTAGGCGATTGCGGCACGCGGCATGGTCGGTGAACTGCTGGCAGGAGCGCTGACGCCGACGAGCGTGAGCGTAAAAAGCAGCGGCACTATGCGCATGGCGGACCTTCCCTTAGCTAGGCGGCGTTTTTCGGTTTGAGCCTTGACGCCCCTGCTGCTGCGCAGCGTTACTCATTGGACGTTTCTCTTTCCGGCTTGGGCACTAGCCTTCGCATGGAGGTAGGACACAATGGCTCAAATCGTGGCCTATCATCGCGTGAGCAGACAGATGCGGGGAATTGACGGGCTTTCAATGGCCGGTCGGCGACGTGCTGTAAACGGCTTCGCCGCCACCAGCGGCCAGGACGTCATAGCTCGTCTAGTCCAGATCGAATGTTCCATGACAACGCGTCTTGTGTTAAGTCGCGTGAGGCGTTGAACTGTTGAACTCGATTGCACGCTGCCTTTTCCAACGTGAGCTTACTTAGGGAGGCTCAGCTTGAAAGCGACGCCCCATATCTCGTCGCTCGGTCCGCCGCCAGCCACCGTCGTCCCGTAGAGCGTGCCTCCGGCGTACACCAAACAGCAAGTCGGGTAATCTCCACCGTTGCCAGGCGAGAACGTGTAGAGCACCGTCTCTGCGTACAGCCCGCCGGAGCTTTGCGGAGGCGTTAGCTCGATCGCGTCGCCCGCCTCGTAGCTTCCCCCGAATAGCGTCGTGGCGCATATCGCTCCGCTCCTCGAGCAGAACACCAATGAAGTCGTGAATTCCTCGCCGGCGAAGTGAAAGAGTACTTTGAATGCGTAACCGCCGGGCATCGACGGGGACGGCACCAACTCGTAAACGACGCTAGGACCGTTGCTCCGGTTAAACGCGGCGCCGTAGAAGTCTCCTTGTGAATCGGCGATTAACGGACCTTGAGGATTCTTTCCCGGGGTATCGTGCATGGCGAAGACGTGGATCAGGCTCTCGGTATACGTCCCGCCGCCGGCGGGCGTAAGCTTGAAGACGGTCCCGCAATTGCACTTGGTCTCGCCGCCGGAGTTGGTCGTCCCATACAGCGCGCCACTGGCATCCTCGATTACCCCCGCGCGAGGATTCCAGCCGTCGTCGCCGCCTTCGAAACGATACAGAACCTTGGCGCCGTATTTCCCGGATGCGGTGGGCGTCAGCTTGAACACGGTTCCGCACCCTTGTACGTGCGGAGGATAACTGTCGCAAGATCCTTCGCCGCCGGCGAAAGTCGTGCCGTATAGGGCACCGCTAGCATCTTCGTAAAGGCCCGAATAGGCGGTGAAGCAGCCGTCGCTCGCGACTGCAAAGCGGTGCAGGACGCTAAGCGAGTAGGTCGATGCCGTCGGAGTCAGCTTGAAGACTGCCCCGCAGTTGGAACCGGAACCGCCACCCGTCGTGCTGTAGATCGCGCCGGTGAAATCGACGAGCACGGGTGCGCCGGAGGGGCCGGCGCCGGTGGGGCCGCTGTTCGGAAACGAAAAGACGACGCTTTCCGTGTAACCGGACGCTGACGGTGTCAACTTGAAGACGGTTCCGTGCCTGTACTTGCCGCCAAACACGGTCGTCCCGTAAAGGACGCCGTCGCCGCTGGGGTCTGCCGTTAGTCCGGTCCCCGGCTCTATTCCATCCGGTCCTTTTCCGGTATCGAGGTCGCCGCGAAAGCGATAAATCACCGTTTCGGCCGACGTGCAGCAGCCTCGCCCGGCAGCGTGTACCTCTCGTGGCACCCTAAGCCTGGACGAACCTGTCACAGGGGCGCTCGAAAGGACCACAAAACCGATCCAGCCGGCCAGGCCGGCAGCCCACAATCGCAACAGCATGGTCGTCAAATACCCTTCCTTTCGCCGCTAGCCGTTCCGTGCGTTACCGACACCAAGTACCCGAAGCAATCGAGCAGGTCGAGTCCATCGGTGTCTTTCGAACCGAGCCGGAAGTTCGATATCTGCATCACAAGATGATTCGCGCTCCTGCCCTTATGGACAGCAGTCGTATTCCAGGCTTCCTCGGTAATTTTTATCCCGCCAGCAATCACGTACGGACCCGCAGCAATAGCGCGTTCGTCCTTCCCCATCGCCGTTATGCGAGCCGCCTCTTCGAGGGTGATACCGCTCTCGACGCGACGAAGGACCGCAGCGACCGACTCGGGAGAGCGCCGTTTGCGAGCCACTTGGAGACCTCCGTGACGAGCCGCTTAGTCGGCCCGAAATTGTGATCCCGCTGGCCCAGTTTTTGGGGAGCCCACCACGTCTTGGGATATGGTCGCGAAATCAAGTTCGCGACTATGAGCCGGCGAGCGACCAGGCCCAGGCGTTCCAGTACGGCGATGCGGGCGACGGCGTGAAGTCGCGCAAGCCCGTAGGCGTCACGTAGATCGCGTTTTGACTCCACAGCGAGACATACGGCACCAGCTGCGAGACACGGCGCTGAACGATCCCCGCAAGCCGGCGTTGCTTCGCCTCATCGTACGACGTAAGTACACCCTGGAGCGCGCTTTCCGCGACCGGATCGCAGAAGCGGCTGACGTTGAAGCCGGCAGGAGGGACTTGCGCACAACTGAGATACCAGCTGCTGTCCCAGTCTCCGGTCGTGAAGACCTCAAAGAACCCGATCTGAAAGGTCCCGCCGAAAAGCGGGCCACCGGCCGACGCCTGCGCCCGGAACAACTCTGGCGAGTACGGATGCAGCGTCAGATTTACTCCCGCCGCCCGCAGCTGTTGCTGCAGTTGCACGCCGATCGACGCCGATGCGGCCTTACCTGTCTCGAATGCGTACTGCAACGACAGACCGCGTGGTGCCAGAAACGCTCGTGCGGCCGCCGGGTCGTACGGCGACGGATCGATGCTCGCATCCGCGGTCCGGCCGAACAGTGCGAAATTCGGATCGGCGGTCGTCTGCGTTCCGCGGGTTGCGTTGCGAACGATCTGCGGCAAGTTCAGCGCCTCGACGATGGCGCGCCGGACACGTGGGTCCGCGAGGCTTTGGTTGCGCAGGTTGAAGACGAGATCTCCGAACGCTGCAAACGGGGCGCGGCTCGCGTGCAGCGCCGGGATCGCCGCGTACTCGGCCATGTGCGTCGGATCCGAGAAAAAGTACGCGTTGACTTCCCCCGTCCGGAGCTGGTTGAGGACAGTCCCGGAGTCGGCGACGAATTTCAACACGATCGTTTCGAGCTTCGGAGGCCCGCGAAAATACGTCGGATTGGCGACCAGCGTCACGTGGTCGCCGCGGATCCACTCCTTTACGCGATAGGGTCCCGAGCCGACCGGCATCCCATTGAACGGAACGCGATTGATGTCCGCATACCGGGCGAGTATGTGTTCCGGAACGATGCCGTAGTTGTTGGCCGGCCCGAAGAACTGCGTGAGGACCGGCGAGAACGGCGTCCTCAATCGTATCCGTACTGTGTACGGATCGGGCGCAGCGATCGATAGAACGCGATCGAAGCCGTAGCGCGAGAATAGGTTGTTGCTCGGGTTCATGATCGCGCGCTGCGTAAAGACGACGTCGCGTGCCGTCAGCGGGACGCCGTCCTGCCAGACCACGTTCTTGCGCAAACGATAGGTGATCGTTCGTCCATCTGCCGAGATGCCGCCGTTGCGCGCGGACGGCACCTCGGCCGCGAGATCGGGCGCGAGATTTCCCCGATCGTCGATCGTCAGCAAGAACGAGTACACGAGGGGATCGAGCATCGTGCTTGAGGGACCCTCGGTGAGCAATGTGTTGAGCGACTGCGGCTCTTGCGGTACCGCGATGACAAGCCGGCCTGCCGGCACGCCATTGCCGGCTTGCAAAGCGGGATGACATGATGCAATGGCGCCGCAAAGCGCGAGGACCGCGGCTGCACACCGCAAGTGGGCACCGGCGCGCCGGCCTAGTGACGAGCGCGAAGGTGGCCGCAAATCGCACGCTACAAGCTTCGAAGTAGCTAGATCAGGTATCGGGGTCGTCTGCCTTCGCACAACCTTCACTGGGCCAGCGGCTTGTTAACGGCGAATTCAGCTTCGAGCGCGAGCGGCCTGCAAAAGGCGCGAACCGCCTCGTTCTCTTCGCGGCTGCGGCCGCGCAAGACGTGGATCACTGCCGTCTTGGCCTTGTCGAAGACGCCAAACCGAAGACGCTGTCCCGATGTCACTCTTCCATGTCGATGAGTAAACACCTAAACGCCGGGCGCCTCAGGAAGGCGCTTCTGAGGATTAGTCGGCACGATGTAGTCCTGCCCGCGTCGGCGCCGTGCTCGTCATCGCGCGCATCGATCGCCTCGCCCGCACCCCAGCCGCGCTTATCGCGGCTGACCGGCGTCGTTCTGGCTGATATTTTTTCGGAGGGTCCGTCGAGTAAGCGACGCGAACGCTCGCCTATTCGTGGCGACGGAGACGATTTATGGTCGCAAGGTTTAGGTCGAAGTGCATCGCTCCGTCGTTGGGAACGCTTCTCATTGTGGCGGCCTCGGGATACGCTTTGAGAAGCCTCGATCGCAACGACCTCCGCTTACCTGCACGCACGCTCTGACCGGAGCAGCGGCCCGGGCTCATGTATAGGCACGTTCCAGCCCTTTCCATCGCGTCTAGCCCTACGGATGGGCAATTGCATGATCGCCCAGGCTTGGCGATCGTCAGTGGGCTAGACTTGATGCCTGCGCCGCATCGTCAGTCTGCTTACGTCGCGCCGGCCCGCGCGACCGCTCGCTCAAATCGGGCATGTGACCGACTTTCCCAGAACAAATTCTCCGCCTCGACCTTTCCCTGCACTTCATCATCGACTGGCGTCGGTTATGGGCAAAGGTTGGCCTCGAGGTCAGGCCCGAGATCGTGCACCATCCGCAGCGCAAGGACAAATGGCATTACGAGCCTCTGCGCGAGGAAGGAGAACGACGGGTTTTCGATCTTCTCTGGGCGGCACTTCGAGGTCCGCGAGGCTGAAGAACGACAACCTTTCTCGCTATAGACTTACGCTGAACACGGTGCCCCAACCGTCATCGCCGCCTTGGAATGAGGTTCCGTAAAGCGCCTTGTTGACATCGAGCAGTCCGGCGCGCGGGGCGTCGGCGTCGCCGCCCGAGTAAGCGCAACCCACAAAGGCGTAAAGGATGCTCTCCTTGTAGCGTTTTCCATCGGGAGCGAGCTTGAACACGGTCCCGCAGCCGCCGCCGTTGCCGCCTAATTGCGTCGTGCCGTAGAGGTCGCCGCTCGCGTCGGCGATGACGCCCGCCTGGGGATTCGCCCCGTCGGCGTAGCCTTGGAAGCGGTGCAGCACCGTTTCCTTATAGCGTTTACCGTCCGGCGTCAGCTTGAAGACCGTCCCGCAACCGCGAACCGTGCTCGCGAAATTACATGGCGGGTAACTCGCGCCGCCGCCCAACACCGTCGCACCGTAGAGGGCGCCGCTCGAGTCGGCGATGAGGCCTCCTTGCGACGTGGCTCCGTCGTTGCCGCCCTTGAAGTAGTAGATGATATCTTCTTTGTAGCCCCTTCCCTTCGGAGTCAGCCGAAACACCGTGCCGCACAAATTGTTTTCCGGGCACTGGTATTTTCCACCGTACGTCGTCGTGCTAAAGAGCGTGCCGCTCGAGTCCATATACAGCGTCGCAAAGGGGTTCGCACCGTCGCAGGCAGCACTCGATGTGCTGCAACCGCCAAAGCGATGGAGAATGGTTTCCTCGTAGCTCTTTCCTTTCCGCGTGAGCCTGAAGACCGTTCCATCGTTGTTCGCATCGCCGCCTTCCTGAGTCGTTCCGTACAGCGAGCCGTTGCTGTCGGCGATCAGACCGCCGGTCGGATTCGCCCCATCGGTGCCGCCTTGGAAATCGTAGAGCGTGCTTTCAGCGTATTCGGATCCGAACGGCGTGAGCTTGAACACCGTGCCGCAGCCGAGGGGGCACTTCGTGCTTCCGTTGTAGGTCGCCGTACCGTAGAGCGCACCACTTGCGTCCATGTAAAGTTCGGCAAACGGACCTGCCCCGTCAGCGCCGCCGGTGAATTCGTAGAGCGTGGTTTCCGTGTAACCCGACCCCACCGGCGTAAGCTTGAATATGCCGCCGCATCCGCCGATGTCCGCGCACACGCCCGAAGGGGGTTCGCCGTTACCGCCTTGACCGGCCGTGCCGTACAGTGTGCCGCTCGAATCGGCGATCAGGCTCGCGGTCGGATTGGAGATACCGGGACGATCGAACTCGTAGAGGACGTTTTCCGGGCGTGACGCGCGGCGAGCGCGCGCAAGGTGCGTCCCCCGCAACGCGGGCGGACTTAGCGCGGAGCCGGAAAAGCGAGTCGTGGCGGCGCCGCTCGGTACGGCTAGCGCCAGCAAGCCGAAGAGCACGACCGGAACAAAACGCTGCAAACCTAAGAGCATTGCGAAACCTCGTGAGAAGTTGGGTGCGATCAGTCCGGGAAGCTGAAGACGGAACCTGCGCCGAAGCGGCCGCCCTTCGTCGTCGTGCCGTAGAGCACGCCGTTCTCTTCAATTAGCCCCGAGCTGGGAAACGCCGAGTCGATGGAACTCGCGCGGCAGCCTTGGAACCGGTACAGCACGCTCTCCGTATAGCTCGAACTGCTTACCGCCAGTTGAAACAGCGTGCCGCAACCGCCCGAGCCGTTCGAGGCTGTTTCGCCTCCGAAGTAGGTCGTGCCGTCGAGGTTGCCGTTCGAATCGAAGATCACGCCGGCTTGCGGCACCGCAGCATCGAGACCGCCTTGGAACGCGTAGAGCACGCTCTCCGTATAGCGCTTTCCTCTTGGCTTGAGCTTGAAAACGACGCCGCACCCCCGAATGATGCTTCCGTCGTTGCACTGCTTCCAGTTGGCTCCGCCGCCGTAGCTCGTGGTGCCGTAAATCGCGCCGCTCGCGTCACCAGTCACAGCTCCTTGAGGCCCCTCGCCGTCGGTGCCGCCCTGGAAATTGTAGATGACCTTTTCCCCGTAGCGCTTGCCGTCCGAACCCGGCATCATCCGGAACACCGTCCCGCACAGATTGCCATCGGCGCATTGATGGCTGCCGCCGTAGAGCGTCGTACCGAAGAGGGCGCCGCTTGGACTCAGGTAGAGCGTCGCCCATGGAATGGCGCCGTCGCATGGCGCGCTCGACGTGCTGCATCCGCCAAAGCGGTGGAGCACCTTCTCGGCGTAACCCTTTTTCTTCGGGGAAAGTTTGAAAACGGTTCCGTTGCTCGAGCTGTCGCCGCCGTTTTGGGTCGTGCCGTAGAGGGCGCCGAGTGAGTCGGCAACGAGCCCTGCGCTCGGGTAAGCGCCGTCGGTGCCTCCTTGGAACGCGTAGATCACGCTTTCCGTGTAGGTGCCCGAGCTATCCGGCGTGAGCTTGAAAACGGTTCCACACCCGTAATCCGTACCGCCATATAAGCACGTGCCGCTGCCGCCTTCGGCCGTGGTGCCATACAGCGCCCCGCTGGAATCCACATACAACTCCGCATAGGGGGCGGCCCCGTCGGCGCCGCCCTGGAACGTGTAGATCAAGCTTTCGCTGAAGCCGCCCGATCCGTTGGGAGTAAGCTTGAACACGCCGCCGCAGCCGTATCCGTTGAACCCTGACAGCTCGGCGCACTCCCCGACTTGACTGCCGCCGTTGAGGGTCGTGCCGTAGAGCGCCCCGCTCCCATCGGCGACGAGTTTCGCCACCGGGTCGTACGTGCCCGAGACTTGGCCGAAGGAATAGAGCAGGCTGTCGTTAGCATCCGGGCGGCGTATGCCGGATCTGTGAAGCGCGGCGAACGGACGAAAGACCGGCGCTTGCGCCGGATGCCCGGTCGCGCCTGCCGCACCACTCGGGGCGGCGAAAAGCAGCAACCCAGGAAGAGCGAACGAGACGAAGCGTTGCGCCTGTCGGAGCATAGAGGCCTCCCAAGAACGCGGAAAGGACCGAATAGCCAACCGCCCAAAAGGGCCCTGACTATCCGATGTGCGCCCATGATAGCGTCCGATCGAACTCGCGTAAACTGCGATCTCTACACCTTAACTACACAGTTTTGGGATGGTCGCCGAGCCGAGTGCACGCGCGCGTGACGATGTCCCCTTAGCCTGGGTGCGCTCGGCGAGATGAGACCTGTGGAAAATGGCGAGCGGCTGGCGTTTGGGGCGATGCTCCGGCGCTTCCGCCTCGCGGCGAATCTCTCGCAAGGGGCGTTGGCGGAGCGGGCGCGGATCGGCGTTCAGACGATTGGCTCGCTCGAGCGCGGCGACCGCAGAGCACCGTACCGCGAAACCGTTGCAATGCTGGCGGGTGCGCTCGACCTCGGTCCGGCCGAGCGTTTGCAACTCGAGGATGCTGCCGTTCGGCCGCCGCGACCGAGGTTGCGGCAAAGGAGAATGAAGGAAGGCCACCTTCAGACCAACGCGCTCGAGCGTCCCCGGCGCAGCATACCAAGCCAACTATCGAGTTTCGTCGGTCGTCACGAGATGGTCTTGGAAGTTGCCGCGTTGCTCCATATCCATCGTCTCGTGACGCTCGTCGGAAGCGGCGGAGTTGGCAAGACGCGCGCTGCGCTGCAAGTCGCGGAAAACGTGCAAAGCGCCTGGCGCGACGGCGTGTGGTTCGTCGGCTTGGCGCCGCTTGCGGATGCGGCCCTGGTTGACGGGGCGATCGTCGCGGCGCTCGGGATGCGGGAGTCCGATGATTTGTCGGCGCGCGAACAACTGACCGCGGCCTTGCGTCCGCAGCGCCTGTTGCTGGTGCTCGACAACTGCGAACACGTGATCGGTGAGGTCGCGGCGACTGCCGATGCGATTCTGCGGACGTGCCCGCACGTGTGCATTCTCGCGACAAGTCGCGAACGGCTAAACGTCGCGGCCGAGAAGGTCTATCGAACGCCGTCGCTCGCTGTGCCGCCGCTCCCGGATACGTTATCGACGGGGCCTGGTCTTTCTGCGGAAGAAGCGCTCCGATACTCAGCCGTCGCGCTGTTTGTCGAGCGCGCCCGCGCGGTGGCCGATTTTAACTTTGGCGACGCCGACGCGCCCGTCGTGGCCGAGATATGCCGCCGGCTTGACGGGATTCCGTTAGCCATCGAACTTGCATCCGTGCGGATGAACGCGCTCGACCCAAGCGGTTTGCTGCAGCACCTTGACGAGCGGTTCCGTATTCTGACTCGAGGGGACCGTGCGGCGCTTCCGAGGCAGAAGACCATGCGGGCCGCCATCGATTGGAGTTACGATCTTCTTTCCGAAGCCGAGCGCGAGGTCTTTCGCCGTTTGGGCATCTTCGCCGGCGGCTGGACGCAAGCCGCAGCCGAGGCGGTGTGTGCCGACGAGCCCGGGGACTCCGGCCGGATATTCGATCTGCTTTCGTCCCTCGTCGAGAAGTCGCTTGTCCTCGTGGAATCGAGCGAGACTGGGATGCGCTACCGGTTCTTGGAGTCGACGCGGGCTTACGCCTTGGAGAAGCTGGACACGTGCGGTGAGCGCGGGACGGTCGCGCAGCGTCACGGGCGATGGGTCGCCGGGTTCTTGGAGTGGAGCGGCGACGCATTCTTACTGCTGCCGACCTCGCGCTGGCTGCCGCTTGCGGAGCTTGAAATGGACAATGCGCGCGTCGCTTTGGAGTGGGCTCTGGGATCCGAAGGCGACCCCCTAGTCGCCTGCCGCATCGCCGCGAATCCACCGCGCCGAACGACCAGCCACGACGCCGAGCGTCGGCGCTGGGTTGAAGCAGCGCTTGCACGGCTCATGGACGACGAGCATCCGGCGCTCGCGGCGCGCTTGTGGCTAACGTTGAGCACGCTGAGCTACGCCACGCAAAATATCGAACCGGCGCAGCGCGCGGCCACGCTCTTCGAACGGGCGGGCGACGGCGTTTGGCTGGCCGTCAGCCTTACGAGCCTCGTGCAAGGGTTGGTCTGCGCCGGTCGGCTTGCCGAGGCCGAGGCTGAGATCGATCGTGCGTTAGGTCTATTGCGTGAGCTTCGCCTGACGCGCTCGCCGGTTTTCGCTCGCGCGCTCGCCCGCCAAGGCGAGGTTCTCATATCGCTCGGCCGTAACGCCGGCGCACGTGGACTACTGATCGATTCGATTGCGCTAAGCGACAAGCTCGATGACGGATACGCGTCGTACTTCGCTCGCTTCACCCTATCCCATCTCGAGTTCGTCGAGGGTAACGCGGGCCGCGCTCTCGAGCTTCTCCAGGAGTGTATCGAGATTGCGCAGCGCGGTGGTCTTCCGTTTCTCGCAGGCCTGGCTCGCGCGAACGTGGTCGACTGCCGGCTCGCTCTCGGCGAAGTGGAAGAAGCCACAAGCTCAGCGCGCGACGCGCTCGGCTTCGTGCGCCGCATGCGATGGCCTTTGCAAATCTTAGGCGCCATCCATACGCTTGGCATCATCGCGGCGCGGCGGGGCGAGGTTCGATGCGCTGCGCGCCTGCGCGGTTACATCCTGGCGTGCTGTCGTGCAGAAGGGTATCGCCTCGAACCCGCCTGGCAACGCGCCGATGAGACGCTCACCGGCGTCCTTCGCGCGCAGTTAACCGAAGCGGAGATCGAATCGCTCGACGCCGAGGGCGCAATGTTCGACGAGGACCAAGCTGTCGATATTGCTCTAGCGGTGTAAGCCCGTTCGCATAGACCGCATAGTCGATCGGGCTCTTTGTGGTCTGTCAAGCCGATTCCGATCGCGAATCATACTGTCTCTGGGCGTGGACGAATACGTGCGCGTTTTCCCCGATCCACGCGAACAGATCCACCAGACGTTCGGAAAGCGCGCGTCCGCTCGCGGTAAGGGCGTACTCGACGCGCGGTGGCACGACCGGATGGCTCCTCCGCGAGATGAGACCATCGCGTTCTAGGATGTCGAGCGTTTGCGCAAGCATTTTCTCGGAGATTCCGCCGACGCGGGCGCGGATCTCGGAGTAGCGCAGGTCACGCTCGAGCAGCGCGCCGAGCACGAGGCCGCCCCAGCGGCTGCTAACGTGGTTCAGCACCTCGCGCGCGGGACAGGACTCGCGAAAGCAATCCCCGGCAACGGGCGGGTGGAGACGGGCCATCGGTCCTCCAAGCTAACTTTTTGGTAAGTACTTCCCTTTCGGAAGTTTTATTCCTACACTGGGGCGTATGCCAAACTCACAACAGACCATCGTCGTCACCGGAGCCAGCTCGGGGTTCGGTCGTAACACGGCCGAGCGCTTCGCCGCGGCCGGCTGGCGCGTCTTCGCAACCATTCGTGATCCCCGCGGCCGCCACGCGCAACCTGCGAGAGAATTGCAGCAGCAGGGCATCCGGGTCGTCGACCTCGAGGTCACCGACCAGGCTTCCGTCGACCGTGCCGCTGCCGAGATTACTGCTGCCGGGAGCGTCGACGTTCTCGTCAACAACGCCGGGGCCGCATTTTTCGGGGTCGTGGAAGCATTCACGCCCGAGACCATCCAGCGACAGTTCGATGTCAACGTGCTCGGACCGATGCGCGTCAGTCGGGCCTTTCTTCCGAGCATGCGCGACCGTCGCGAAGGCCTGATCGTCTACGTCAGCTCGGTCGTCGCCCGCTTCGCCCTGCCCTTCGGCGGCGTTTACGCGTCCTCAAAGTGGGCGCTCGAAGCACTCGCGGAAACGTCGTCGTACGAACTCGCCCCCTTCGGCATCGACGTTTCGATCGTCGAGCCCGGCGCGTACGAGACGAACATCTCGAATTCACGCACCGGTCCGGACGATTCCAAAAGAGTGGAAGCGTACGGCGAGTTGATGCCGCTAGCGGACAGGCTTTTCGGCAGTCTGACGGCAGCGGCGGCGGGGCACAACTCGCGCGAAGTCGCCGACGCGATTTTCGCGCTGGCCGAACGGCCTGCGGGGACGCGCCCGCTGCGCACGATGGTCCCGAGCGACGGGAGCGTCGCGGCGATCAATGAGGCCGTCGCACCGATTCAGCGCCAAATGCTGGTGGATTTCGGGTTGAGCGACCTGTTGCTGCCGAAGGTACCGGCGCACGCCGGCTAGCGAGCGCCTAAACCGGAGCGATCGAAGAGCGGGCCTTCATTCCATCAGCTGCCGGGTGAAGTACGTGAATTCGAGCGCGTTGGTTTTGGCGATCTCCGGCAGATTTGCGCCCGAACCATGGCCGCCTTCGATGACCTCGTAGAAGAGATACGGTATGCCGAGCGCGGCCATCTTGGCGGCGAACTTGCGCGCGTGCCCCGGCCCGACGCGATCGTCCTTCGTCGTGGTCCACACGAACGGCATCGGATACTGCACCCCGCGCCTGAGGTTGTTGTACGGCGAGATCTTAGCCAGGAACGCGCGCTCCTTGGGATTTGAGACGCTGCCGTATTCGCCTACCCACGATGCGCCGGCGGCGATCTTTTCGTAGCGGAGCATGTCGAGCAGCGGCACCTGGATGTCCACGGCGTTAAACAGCTCCGGATGCTGCGTGAACTCCACGCCCATCAGCAACCCGCCGTTCGATCCGCCCTGGATGCCGAGCCTCCGTGGGCTTGTGATTTTTCGTCGGATCAGATCTTTCGCTACCGCTGCAAAATCGTCGTAGACGATCTGGCGGTGTGTCTTCAAGCCGGCTTCGTGCCACGCCGGCCCGAACTCGCCGCCGCCGCGGATGTTGGCCAGCACGAAGACTTCGCTCCGGTCGAGCCACAGTTTGCCGAGCACCGATCCGTAGAAGGGCGTCGACGAGATTTGGAAGCCGCCATAGGCGTTGAGGATCGTCGGGTTCGAACCGTCGTAGCGCATGTGCTTGGGGTGGACGATGAAGTACGGAATGAGCGTCCCATCGGTTGATCGTGCCTGGCGCTGCTCGACGACGTCCTTAGACGCGTCGAAGCGCGCCGGTAGGGTCTTCACGGTAACTGGCGTGCCGCGAACGGCGTCGGCGAGTGTGAGTGAGGGCGGCGTCAAGAAGCCGCTGAGCGACAGGAACGCATCGTCGCCGTGCAGGTTGGCGTCGACGACGGACACGGTCGCGTAGTCGGGCAGAGCCAAAGCCTCTCGTGTCCAGCCGCCGCCCGGAGCGGGTGCGAACGCGAGTGCGCGGCCGCGCACGTTGTACAGGATGGTCACGAGCAACCGCGACTTCGTAGCGGACACCTCTTGAAGCGCTTCGCGCGGGCCCGGCGCGTAAACGAGACGCGGTTTGAGATGTTGCGGGTCCGCGGTTGCCGCGCGGAGGTCCAGCGAAACCAGCGACCCCTGGCGGAAGCGATCGCCGCCCGCGTTCCAGTTCTCGTTGAGCCGGACGATCAAACGGTTTGCGACCAGCGCTTCCGGACCAGCTTTCTCCGGCATGTTGAGCCGCCGCAAGCCGCCTGGCGCCATAACGTAATAGTCGGAGTTGAAGAACGAGACGCCGCGGTCGATCAGGACGCATTTGTCACCTTGGCCGTCGCGAAGGAGGTAGGGAGCGACGTCAACATCGCTCCGTTTGCCGCGAAACACCTCGGTCGCCGCCGCCAGCGGCCGGCCCCGCGTCACGCGCTCGACGATGAACGGATATCCCGACGTCGTCAGTTCGCCCGCTTTCCACTCGCGTGAAACGAGCAGCGCATCGTCGCTGAACCAAGACACGTCCTGCTTTCCGTGGGGCAAGAAGAATCCGCCCGGGACAAAACGCCGCGTGGCTATGTCGAATTCGCGAACGGTCGTCGCGTCCTCACCGCCGTCGGAGAGGGACACGAGGCACCGGTCGTCCCGCGGCCAGCGGCAATCGGCCCCTTTCCAAACCCAGTTCGCGTGCTCGCTCTTGGCCAGGGCATCGACGTCGAGCACCGTCGTCCAGCGCGGCGCAGCGCTGCGATAGCTGGTTAGCGTCGTCTCGCGCCAGATGCCGCGCACGTGGTGCGCATCTTGCCAGAAATTGAAAACGTTTCCGCCCATGAACTCCGGAACCGGGATGCGGTCTTTGGCCTCGACCAGCTTCAAGGCTTGCGCGTAGAAAAGCGCATAGTGCGGATCGCGTTCCAGAATCGCAAGCGATTTTGCGTTCTGCGCCCGCACCCACGCGAGCGCCCGTGGACTGTTTGGATCCTCGAGCCAAATAAACGGATCGAGCGCTGCGGGGGGTTGGCCTGAACCGCCGGGCACCGAAGGCGCTAATGGGCTTGCCGTTTCGACTGGAGACAAGCTCGGCGCGGCTTGCGGAGCGCTTGATTGGGCCGGCACGCTCGCGCCGGGGGCCGGTGTCGCGGTCTGGAGCGCCTGCGCGGCGGTCGCCGTTTGGGCAACGCCAAAGGCAGGCGGGAGCAGCGCGATCGTCCAGGCCAAGACAGCTATTCGAATCATGTCAGCCTACGCTTTACCCCTCGCAAGCCGCGTCGCCTCGCTCGCGCACGCCGGCGAAATGAGGGAAAGGCAAGTGAGGCCCCAGCAGCGTAGCTCCCCCATGCCGTACTTGGATAATCTTGTGACATACAGCTACACAAACGGAAAAGCACGGTCGTTGGCGGCGAAGACGTCTGCACGAAGGCGTAGCTCGCAACCGTGAAACGAATCGTGCCGCTCTTGGTCGCGGCGTTACTTGTCATGCTGCCGCACGCGGCACGCGCCGGCACGGACGATCCGGTCGCCCTCGTCAACCCGTTCATCGGGACGGGAGGGCTCGCGACATTCGGAGACAGCAACGAAGGCCAGACGGCGGATTTTCCCGGCGCTGCGGCTCCTTTCGGAATGATCGACTGGAGTCCCGATACGCCGACGCAACCCACCTCCAGCGGTTACTGGTATCACGACGCGTCGATTACCGGCTTTAGCCTCACGCACGTTTCGGGGGCCGGCTGCTCGATCTTCGGCGACTTTGACGTGCTCCCCGTGCTCGGGGCAATTACCGACCCCGCGCACGCGCAACAGCCGTTCAGCCATATCGGTGAAATTGCCACGCCCGGCTACTACGCGGTGTCGCTGGGCGTTGCGCCGATCCGCGTCGAGCTTACGTCGACAGCGCGTACGGGTCTCGGAGTATTTACCTTTCCTGCGAGCACTCAGGCAAATCTGCTCGTAAAGGTATCGTCGGACCAGGCAGGCGTCGCCGATTCCCAGTTTCAGATCGCCGGCCCGAACGAGGTGACGGGATATGCGTCCAGCGGCGGATTCTGCGGCATGCCCAACACCTTCACCGTTTATTTCGTGGCGCAGTTCGATCGGCCGTTTGCGGGTCACGGAACGTGGCAGCATTCGACCGTCAGCGCGGATTCAACCATGGCGCGCGGCACGGAAACCGGCGGCTACCTCACGTTCGACACGACCCGAGACCCGACGGTCAAAATGAAGATCGCCATCTCCTACGTCAGCATCGACGGCGCGCGAATGAACCTCGCCGCCGAAGCAAAGAGCTGGGATGTCGCGGCGGTCCGCGCCGGCACCGCCGCCGCATGGCGCTCGTTGCTCGGCGAGGTCGCGGTGAGCGGCAATACGCTTCCCGAGCGACGGATGTTCTACACGGCCTTATATCATACGTTTCTGGACCCGAACCTCTTCAGCGACGTCGACGGAAGCTATCGCGGCTTCGACGGGCCGGTGCACCACGACGCACCCGGCCACGCGGAATATGCCAACTTCTCCGGTTGGGACACGTACCGCAGCACCATGGCGCTTGAGGCGCTGCTTGCCCCGAAAGAATCCAGCGACATGATCGAGTCGCTCGTCCATGCGGCGCAGCAAGGCGGATGGCTGCCCAAATGGCCCGTTGCGAACGGCTACACGGGTGTCATGGGCGGCGATGCGGCGGATCCTCTGATCGCGAGTGCGTATGCCTTCGGCGCTCGCGATTTTGACGCACGCGCCGCCCTCGCTGCGATGGTCAAGGGTGCGACCGACACCACGAGTCCGCCCGGTCAGGGATGGTACCTCGAGCGCCCTGGTCTCGAAGATTACTTGAGGCAAGGATACGTCACGAACGGCCACACGAATTCGGTGTCGAACGAACCAAACGGTGCCTCCGAGACATTGGAATACGCCCTGGACGACTTTGCCATCGCACAGCTCGCGCGCGCCACAGGCGATCGCGCGGTAAGTCAGCAGTTCATGCGCCGTGCGGCGAATTGGACGACTCTGTTCAACACCTCGACGGGTCTGATTGCCCCGCGCGGAAGCGATGGCGCTTTCGAGCAGCAGCCGCTCACGCCCAACGGGCAAAGCGGCTTTCAGGAAGGCGACGCGTGGCAGTACACGTGGATGGTGCCGCAAAGCTACGGCGTTTTGGTGAAAGCCCTTGGCGGGCGGCCCGCGACGGTTTCCAAGCTCGACGCTTATCTGAGCTCGCTCAATGAAGGGCAGTCGCTCCCGTTTGCTTGGATGGGAAACCAGCCGTCGTTCGGGGACGATTGGGTTTACCTGTGGGCGGGAGCGCCTTACCGCCAGCAACAGGTAACGCGCGAGATCCTGACGGCCTTGTATACACCCACGCCGGACGGCATCCCGGGGAACGACGACCTCGGTTCGATGAGCGCGATGTGGGCATGGGAAGCGATGGGAATGTATCCCGTGAACGTCTCGGTGCGCGAGGTCGAACTCGGCACACCGCTGTTCGCACGCATCACGATCCATGTTCCCGGCGGCCCGGCCATCGAAATCTCGGCGCCACAAGCGGCCGATGACGTGCCGTACGTCGAGTCGTTGCGCGTCAACGGGCGAAGGACGGAGAAAACCTGGACGCCTCTGCCCGAGTCCGGCACCTTGCGGCTTGACTATGCGCTTTCCCGAACGCCCAACGTTGCGTGGGGCTCCGCGCCCGGCGACGCGCCGCCGACGTATGTTAACGATCCGAGCGGCTTCCCCGCGGCCTCTGCCGCTGCTCTGCAACTGGCCGCCTTGAACGTGACGCTGTCGCCGGGCCAAAGCGCCTCGCTGCAGTTTGCTTTGGCGAATGATCAGGGGAAAGCGCCCGCCGTCGCGTCATGGAGCGCGAGCGTACCGCCGGGTCTTTCCCTCTCGCCTTCGCACGGATCGCTGTGGGCGCCGGCTTATGAAGAACGCACCGCTGCCATGACGGTGACGGCGGATTCGCAGGCAAGCGCCGGTCTCTATGACGTCGCACTCTCGGGAACGACCGCCAACGGCGCCCTCTTACAGCGCGCCTACGCAGCGATCCGCGTGACCGTGGCCGGCTCACGGCCCGAGCTCGCCTACGTTGCGGACTATAATGGTAACACGGTTACGCCGATCGATCTCCGAACGCGTGCGTTCGGCAACCCAATTTCCGTCGACCAGAATCCAATCGGTTTGGCGATCAGTCCCGACGGCTCGCATGTTTACGCCGCGAACGAAGGCAGCAACGACGTCAGCGTGATCGACACGGCCACCATGAGCGTCGTGAAGACCGTGCCGGTCGGCAACGGTCCGGCCGGCATCGCGATTGCGGACGACGGCTCGACGATCTGGGTCTCGAACAATGCCGACAATACCGTTCAGGCAATCGATGCCAAGGCGCTTTCGGCATCGTCTCCGATTGCCGTCGGATCGCACCCCGGACGCATCGTCATCTCGCCCGACGGTGCAACGCTCTACGTCGTCGACCGAGGATCGGGCGACGCGACTGCGATCGATGCTCGCACGCAAAAGGTGAAGGCGAAGATTCCGGCCGGAGCTCATCCCTTCGGCGCCGCGGTCTCACCCGACGGCAAGACTTTGTTCGTCAGCGACTTCGACGCTGGCACGGTGAGTTCAATCGATCTGCAGAGCGCCGGCATTCTCTCGACCATTGCGGTAGGGAAGCGGCCCCGAAGTGTTGTCGTTTCGCCCGACGGTTCGACGCTCTACGTGGCCTGCGGCGCTTCCGGAACGGTGACGCCGATCGACGTCAAGGCGCGTCGTGCAGGCACGCCCATTCGGGTCGGCGGTGCGCCGCACGACCTCGCGTTTGAGCCGGGCGGCAAGACCCTGCTCGTCGCCGACAGCGGCGACAACGAGGTCGCGCGCCTCGACCTCGCAAGCTCCCATACGACGGAAGCGATCCCCGCCGGAAACTTCCCGATAGCATTGGCGATCGGCCGCTAAGAGAATAGCTGCAAAGCCCTACTGCAAGCCTAGCGAGCGCCTGCCGTACGAATCTTTGCTGGCGAGGGTCTGCGACCCCGTCACTTTCCGGTAAAATCCTAGAGTGGCCCCGCTCGCGCGACCCAGGGGTTCGGGCGGGCAGCACGAAGGGCGGCTCACCTGCGCTACCCCGTACCCCTGCTCCAGCAAGCGCAGCGACCCCGGTATCGACCCCTAAAGGCACTCGCTTTTTTAGGCGTTTCCCCTCTTCATACACATCCGGAGGAACATGCGAAGATCATCACGCCTGATAGCCTCAGCGCTGGGTTTGACGCTATCGCTTACTGCATGCGGCGGTCACAACTCGTCGCTCCCCTCCACGTTCGGCGGCAACGACGGTGCGAGCACCGATTCTGCCGTGCGCGGAGCGGCGTCCACCGCCCCATTGATTTCGGTCCCCAAGACTTCGGGAGGGCTAGCGTTTAACGACCTCGGCCGGCGCGTCGCTAGCGCACCGGTCAGCGTCTCGCTTACTTTGCGCTACAATCACCAGGCCGAGCTCGATCGCTTCGTTGCGGATGTCAGCAACCCGCACTCCGCCTCGTATCACCGCTTCCTCTCTGCTCAACAGTTCAACGACTATTATGCTCCGACTGCGCAGCAAGAGGGCAGCATCGTGCACGCGCTGCAGAGCGCCGGTTTCACGGTGACGCAGCGCTTCCCCAATCGCACGATCGTCGACGCGAAGGCTCCAAGCTCGGTCGTCGAGCGCTTCTTCTCGACCGAGATTCACACCGTGCAGCAAGGTAAGTACGGCGAACGTTTTACGAACGTTAAGGAGGCCGTGGTACCGGCCGCAATTGCGCCGTACGTGCGCGACGCTTCGCTCAGCAACCTGGTCGTGGCCCGTCCGCTCACGGAACAAGATGGCATAACATCGCAACGCACGGCGCCGCAGTTCCAGCGCGACGCCTCAGGCCGGATCCGCGTGCCACTCTCGTCAGTCGGAATTCCGCTCGATTCGAGCGGCAACTTGGTCAACGGGAACTTTGCTAGCGGTTCGCTCAGCCCGGGTTGGATCAACGAGAGCACGACCCGCAAGAACTACGTGCAGGTCACGACCGCGCAGTCCTATGAGAGCACCTACTCGGCCTTCATGGGCACCCTCTCGCCACCCGAGATCAATGGTTGGTCGTCAATCGCCCAATTGGTGACGGTGCCGACCAACGGCCAACTGAGCTTCTGGGTCTACCAGGGCTCGAACGAGGGACAACTTGGCTACGGTACGACGTACGCCTGGCAAGCGGCTTATCTCCTCAATCAAGACGGAGATATTCTCGATACGTTCTACACGACGGTCAACAATACCAATGGTTGGGTGAACTACACCGTCAACCTCAGTGCGTACGCCGGTCAGACCGACTACATCTACTTCGGCTGCTATGGCGACGGCTATAGCAAGACGTACGTCTATCAGTACGTCGACGACGTAGCCTGGGTAGGCGGTGCGTCGCCGACGCCGGTGCCGACGGCAACGCCAACCGCCGTGCCAACGGCGACTCCAACGGCTAAACCGACGGCCACACCAACCGCGAAACCGACGGCAACGCCGACCCCTGGGCCAACGGCCACGCCGACCCCCAAGCCGACGGCAACGCCGACCCCTGGGCCGACGGCCACGCCAACCGCCAAGCCGACGGCAACGCCGACCCCTGGGCCGACGGCAACGCCGCCCAGTACCGGTTGCAACGGTGCAGCCGCCGATAATGGACCGCTCACCAACTCGGATGGAACGCTCGCAACAGGCGTCGCCAAGCCGTTTGACTTCCCGGTCCAGCACGGGTGCAATGGAGCCGGCTATACCGCCGCGATCGCTATCGACGATCCGGTGAACACCAGTTACCTTGCCACGTATCTGTCGGCTGCAGAAGTCACGCAAACGGGAACTGTGACCAATGAAGCCGTTGACGGAGGCGGAAGTGGCGACGATGCCGAGACCGACCTCGACGTGCAAACGATCTCCGGCCTCGCGCCGGGCGCCAACATCATCGTCTACGACATGGGTTCACTCACCGACCAAGCCATCGAGGACACGTATAATAAAGTGCTTTCGGACGGGAAGGCCAGTGCGGTGAACTCGTCGTTCGGCGGCTGCGAATCGAGCGACACGTCATTCGCCGACTCGACCAACTCGATAGCCGAGCAAGGAGCCTCCGTAGGCGTTGAGTTCTCAGCATCCTCCGGCGACTCGGGAAGCAACGAATGCTCCGGTTCGAAGGGCGTAAGCGCTCCGGCCGGTGGTCCGTACTTCTCGTCCATCGGCGGTATCGACTTCACCGACACCAGTGGCGGCGTTCTCGAAACCGTCACAATGGGAAGCGTTGACGGAGACTCCGGCGGTGGCGGCGTGTCGACGGTCTTCGCTCTGCCCAGCTACCAGAGCGGAATCGCGGGCATGATAACCACAGGTCGCAATCAGCCCGACATCTCGCTCCCGTTCTACCCGGTCGCCGTGTACACCGGTGGGAGTTGGGGTGAATACCTCGGGACTTCATGGTCTTCGCCGGCGTCGGTGGCATTAATCCTCGAAGCCAACGAGCTCCATGCCACGAAACTCGGATGGGTCGACCCCACGCTCTACAGCTTGTTCTCGTCGACCGGTTACACCGATTACTATACTCCGTGTACCTCCGGTAACAACGGAGCGTATACGTGCAGCGCAACCGAATACAATCAGGCTGCCGGTATCGGTGCTCCGAAGGGTTGGGCACTGGCCAACGCCCTTTAGCCTGGGCCAAGCCGTCGCAGTAACGCTGCGATAGCGATTCCAAAGAAAGCGGGGTGGTGCCACGGCGCCACCCCGCTTCGCGTGGGTGCATCGGGCATGGGCTCTGAAGACTCGCAGGTAGAATCTCAATCCAATGCCCGAGCTACCAGACGTTGCCGCCTACCTGAGCGCGCTCGAGCCCCGGATTCTCGGCAAGCCGCTGGAGGGCGTGCGCGTGGCGAGCGTGTCATTGTTGCGTACCGCCGACCCGCCCCTTGCAAGCGTGGAGGGTCGCGTCGTGCGCGAGCTGCGTCGGGTCGGCAAGCGCATCGCCATGGGGTTCGACGGTGACCTGTGGCTGGTGATCCACTTGATGATTGCCGGCCGCCTTCACTGGCGCCCGGTGGGTGCGAAACTCGCGGGGCGCAGGGACCTAGCTGCCTTCGATTTCCCCGACGGCACGCTGGTACTCACGGAGGCCGGCAGCAAACGCCGGGCTTCGCTGCACGTCCTTCACGGCGAGGCGGCACTGCGCGCGATCGACCCCGGCGGCATCGACGTCTTCGCTTGCGATCTCGACGCGTTCCGAGGCGCGCTCACCGCCGAGAACCGCACCCTCAAACGCGCGCTGACCGATCCGCGCATCGTGGACGGCATCGGTAACGCGTATTCGGATGAGATCCTGCACGCCGCGCAGCTCTCACCGATCGCCCTGACGCGTAAGCTTGCACCGGAGGAGTGGGAGCGATTGTTTGCCGCAACACGCAGCACGTTGCGCAGCTGGATCGACCGCCTCGACGACGAGGCAAACGGCCGGTTTCCCGAGCGCGTCACCGCGTTTCGCGAGGACATGGCGGTCCACGGCCGCTTCGGTAAGCCCTGCCCGCGATGCGGCGCGCCGGTGCAGCGCATTCGTTACGCCGACAACGAGGCGAACTATTGTGCCCGCTGCCAAACCGGCGGCAAGCTGCTGGCCGACCGCAGCTTGTCACGCTTGCTAAAGGCCGACTGGCCGCGCACGCTCGACGAGCTCGACACGCTCAAACGCGCTCGGACCGAGCGCCTATCGGCCCCAGACGGCCCGGTTTCCTAGGCTAAATTCAGAGGAGGGATCATCCCGCTTGGAGAGTGCGCCTCCTCATCCGATCTAGAGTCCAACATCCAGGATTGTACTATGCGCTTGAGAGTTCGACCGTTTTCTTGTTTGATTACGATTGCATCGATCGTAACAATCGGTTGTTCCGGCCGGGCTGGCCCGATGATTCCCTCAACCACCGCCTCGGCAATGCGTGCCGCCGGCTCGTCTGCGTTGGAAACGACGGTGGGTGCGGGACAAGAGACTGTTTTATACAGCTTCGGAGCCACAGGCGATGGTGCGGGCCCGGGCTTCGGCGTCATTACCGATGCGTCCGGGGCGTTGTACGGCACGACCATCTTCGGCGGTACGAAGAAGGCGGCGGCCGGAACCGTCTTCAAGCTGACGCCGAACGGATCGGGATATACCGAAAGCGTGCTCTACAGCTTTAGCGGCGGTCTCGACGGCGAAGGGCCGTCCGGCGGCCTGGCGATGGATGGACAGGGCGCTTTCTACGGAGTGACGCTGGTTGGCGGCAATAGCGGCTGCATTGACGGAGCCTGCGGACTTGTTTTCAAACTCACCCCGCGCAAATCAGGTTCCGGGTACGTCGAGAGTACGCTTTACCGGTTCGCGAATACCGGCGACGCTAACCAACCGGTCGGAACCCCGGTCCTCGACGCGAGCGGAAACGTATACGGCGCTACCCAGTTCGGCGGCGTCGCTAACGACGGCGCGGTATTCAAACTCACGCCGGATTCGAAGGCCGCGTCGGGTTATACCGAGCGCGTGATCTACAGCCTGCCGGGCGGCGCCGGCGGCTATTTGCCGCAGTCCGGTCTCGCGATCGACGAACAAGGCGCACTGTACGGCGAGACGCAATACGGCGGCAACCTTTCGGCGTGCTCGGGAGGCTGCGGCGTCATCTTCAAACTCATGCCTTCCGGGTCCGCTTACGTCGGCAAAGTAATTCACGCATTCGGCGCGCGCCCGGACGGTCAGCAACCAATGGCTGCCGTGACCGTCGACAACACAACCGGTAAAGTTTTCGGCACGACCGAATACGGCGGCACGTTCTATGGTACGGCATTCGAATTGACGCCATCCGGTTCGGGTTACACCGAAAAGGTTCTGCACGATTTCGGCAGGCGCGGAACGCAGCTCGATACCAGCCCATTGCTGCTCGCGCCGCACGGCGATTTGTACGGCGCCGTGAATCAGAGCGGCGGCGGATGCGGCAGCACCGGGTGCGGCAGTGTCTTCGAACTGATAAGGTCCGGATCGGATTATTCGTACAAGCTGCTGCTGAATTTCCATAGCGCTCTCAACGGCGCTGAACCGGAGAGCACGGCGCTCACCATGAGCGCAGACGGGGCGTTGTACGGCACCACCAGATCGGGCGGAGCCGAAACGAGCTGCGGCGACGGCGGCCCCGGCGGCGCGTTCGGATGCGGCGTCGTGTTCAAGCTAGTCCCTTGACACAACGGTTAACGGAAGCCGTCAGCGATGGCGTCGATCGCATCGTCGTCGGCTCCGATGGAGCTGCTCGGACGCGTGCAGCGCTACGGAATCGCGGCCTTCAAAGACCGGTTCTAAGCGACTTCACGAGCCACTAGTCTTCGTACGGCGAGTCGGGTAGCTGCATGTGGTAGAGCCGAACGGGCCACTGTATTTCTGACTTGCCGCCATGAAAGAGCGCAACACGATCCAGCTGCGGCACTGGCAGCCAAATAGCTCCAAACTCGTCAATGAAAGGAGCGTCGACCCAATGCAGGTTCGGATCGGTCACGATCGTCGAAATCGTTCCATCAGCGTCTCGCCGCTTGAGTGATGAGTCCGCTAGGTCCGTGAAGTAAAGGTTGCCGGCGGCGTCCATGACCGCGCCGCCAATAGGCGGCAAGTCAGCCCACGGCATCACGCATGCGCCGAGCTCTTCCGTAGATAGCGACGGATCGTTCAAGAAACGCGTCTCGATCTTCGACCACGGCCCTTCCAACGGCCCGAAATAGAACCACTGGCCGTCTGGCGAAAGCTCCAGTGGATCGCTGTGCACTCGGAGCGGGGTTCCGTCGGGTGCCAGCAGCATGTCGCCTGCAACGACGATCGGCCGATCCGCCGGGGCCGTCGTCGCCGGATGATCATCGAGAACGCGGCGGCTGATGCCCGTCGTGAGATCGAGCACGATGATGCCAGGTCGACCCGCGTCGGTCAGGTACGCCTGGTCATTGTGGATGCGCATGTCGTCGACGTAGCTCCCAGCGCGCGCTATGTCTGAAGCGAACGGGAAGACCGAGGCAACGCGGTCGGTGGCAAGGTCGATGCAAACGACTTTGGCGCCACCCGAAACTGGATCAGCGCCAAACACCGGCGTTCCGCTGTCGATGACCCAAAGGTGGCCTTTCGAATCGTGGTGCAGGGCGTTAACGTTGACAAAAGCGCCGCGGCCCGGGAGACCCTCGTGCCACCCATTCCAGCTTTCATCCGGATAGGCAACCGTCTGGCCCCGCGCATTGAGTCGCGCGAGTGGCGGCCTGCCGCCTGTCCAACGCGGACCAGCTACGAAGACTCGACCATTGTCGATAGCGACGGCATTCCAAACCATGGTGCGGGTCTCGGCAACTACCCTGAGCAATGATGTACCCTGGGCCTCAGGAGGGTGAATCGCCGCTTCCATTGCCCCGACAATCTCATCGCTGAGATCGGCGCTCATTGATACGAAGCCACGCCGGCTGACGCATCGCAGGGGGCCCACACGGACGGTCTGGCTGGCCTTGTTAGATAGGTTTTCGCAGCTGGGCTGGTACCGACGATCGTCCACTCCGCATCCGGCGCGAGGATATCGAAAAAACTCCCACCTTGGTTGGACCTGGCCTCAAAAGCGTTGGCGACTAGTCGCTTGTGATGTTCCGTCACAGCATTGGTTTCGGCGGCTGCGATGCTCGCCAGCTGAAAACGCGAGACGACCTTGGCGCTACGCGCGTCGATGGCGACGATTTCGCTCGTGCTCTCGATGTTATCGTAGACCATGCCGCGGCCGTCGGCTACCGGAAACTCGGGCCGGCCGCCGAGGGGAATGGTTGCGACCACGGCATTCGCCCGCGCGTCGATAACCGTTGCGTCGTCGCTTCCGCCGTTGAACGTGAAGAGGCGCCTCGTGGCTGGATCGTAGGCGATGCCGTCGGGATTCTTCGCTCCGGTTTGAACCGTTGCGATCTTTGAGAGCGATGACAGGTCGAAGACGGTCACGGTTCCGTCGGCCCCATCCGACGTGAAGCCTTTGCCGAGATCGGGAGCGAACGCTATGCCGTGCACGCCGGGGGTATCCGGGATGTCGCCGACTACCTTGCCGGTTTGCGGATCGACAACCATAACGTGCGTCCCACGTGAAATAAACAATCGCTTGCAGGACGCATCGCAGCTCAGATAGTCCCAACCGCCGTCGCCGCCAAGCGCGTAGATCTGCGTGCGATGATAGGTCGTCGCTGCGGAAGCGCCGATCGGTATGCTCAAGAGGAATGCCGCGACGATTGCGAGCCGTCTCATATGCGCGTGGTTGCTTCGCACCATCTTTTCGGTGCCCTTGCCTGGGGCGTGACGTGCTCCACCCCGTCCTGCAACTCGCAACCGTCGGCGTGGAAGTAGCCCTGTCGCTGCGCTTGACCCGGCCCGCAGGCAGGCTCGGACGCGGTAAGCGAATACGACCCGCGATGGACGGTTCGACGGATCCGGTAAAGCGCTGGCCGCCTTCTAGCGGTCTCGTCCTAGCGTTGTTCGCCCTTACCGTGCTCGCGCTCGCGTGGGGCGAAGTTTTTGCCCCACTAGCTCGATCGCCGTTTCCGATCCGGCTCACCGATAACGGCTCGGGCCCCGCAATCGCCCAAATTCAAGGCCCTCTAAAGAGTGCGCGAGCGGTCAGCGTCGGGGATGCCGTCGATCTCTCGGGCCTTACCTTATCCGATCGAATTCGTTTGCTGACTGGCAGCCCGGCCGGCACCGTGCTCACCATTCCCGTCAAACACGAAGGGCGCTGGACGCCGGTGACGGTTGTGTCGTCGATGGGCCCGCTACAGGGTGAAGGCTGGCAAATGCCCTTTCTCCTGGGCGCGACGCTCACGCTTCTCGTGGTATCGGCAATCGCGGCTCGCCGGCCGTCGCTCGCCACGGCGGCTCTCGTGTTCTACGGCGCGGGAGCGGTTACGACCGGAAATGTTGTAGCGCAGTTTTCGTGGCTTCCAAATCCGCTTTTCGGCGTGGCGGGAACGGTGATCCTCGCAGCTCTCTCGGACCTTCCGTTGTTCGCACTCCTCGTCTTCGTCACGCGCTTTCCGGATGAACCGCGCAGTTTCGTCGGACGCTTGCGACTGCGAATCGGTGACTCGATTTTTGTTGTTGCGACGGTGATCGTCGTCGTCGCGACACTGACGGAGCCCGTGGTGTTTGCTAGTTGGGCTACCGCCCACGCCGTATTCGACGGCCTGGGCGCACTGCTCATTGGGACGTTCGCCGTGCTCGCCTACCGTGAGGCGTCGGGCGAGGATCAGCGCAGGATCGGGTGGGTATTGGCCGGTTTTCTGGTGAGCATCGTATCTTATTTCGCTTTTCAGGTTCTCGACGCGCCTCGATACGTGTACGCCGGAAGCATCACCCTCGGGGTCTTGCGAATCCTCGCGCTGCCCGGCCAGGCCGCTTTGCCGCTCGCGCTCGCGTACGCGGTGCTTCGGCACCGCGTGATTGACGTCGGTTTTGCCTTGAACCGCGCCGTAGTCTACGGGGTGATTACCGCGGCCGTCGTCGTCGTCGTGAGCGTCGTCGACTGGCTCTGCGGCATGCTCCTTCACGAAAGTCGGTTGGCGCTGGCGCTCGAGGCATTGGTCGCGGTCTCGTTCGGCATTGGATTAAATTTTCTTCACCGGCGCATCGAGCGGACCGTCGACCGCATCGTTTTTCGCCAGCGCTATATAGCAGAAGAGCGCATCACAAACCGCATTGCCGCGCTCGCCTTCGCCACGTCCGAGTCTGCGATCGACGCGGCCCTGACCGATGACGCGGCGAGCGTGCTGCGCCTACGGTCGGCCGCCGTCTTCCGCCCCGACCCGGCATCGGGAACTTTTGGCCGTCGGCAAGCGGTGAAATGGCCCGTCGAAGATGCTCTCGCGCTCGATGAGAACAGCCTCTTAGTGCGGACGATTCGCGCGCTCGAACGGCCCATCTTTCTCGCAGATCTCGCGATCGTCGAGCCGGTGCTGCCGGCCGGCGCCTTCGGGCCCGTGTTCGCCGTGCCGATCGCGACGCAGCACGAGCTGCTGGGCTTCGTGCTCTACGGGAACCAACTCGATGGCGCGTCGCCCGACCCCGAAGTAGTTGCGCTCCTAACGCGCTTGGCCTCAGCCGCCGGCAACGCCTACACGGTGGTCGAAGCTCGCCATTGGCGCGACCGCGCCTCCGAGTTAGAGCGCGCGATCGGCGCGATCTAGCGCCGCGACGTCAAGAGGCATGCCGATTTTACCTGAACCGTGCCGATCGAGCGCAAATCGCGGCGCGATGGGGCCGGAACGTCCGGCTAGCGCTAAGTTGCGTTCGGACGAAGCGGGTACGTGCGCGGCGGCGAGTACGGGATGGGAGGCTTCGACCCGTCCCGCACACCTTGGGCGAAGCTTTCGTCAAGAGCGACTTGATCGTTGAAACCGAGTTCCGGCACCGGGATCGTTGTCGTCGGGCGAACCTCGTAGATATTGACCACCCTGTTGGCCGGCGTGGCCTCGATCTGGGAGATGTTTCCCTCGTTGCGGCCGAGTGAGTTTCTCGCACCAATCGCGAGAATGAGCTCGTCGTCGAGAAGTTGGTTTTGGTTGGCCGCGTACAGATTCTCTAGCTCGGCGATGAGGTTGCCCGCGCGCGATGTGACCTCCGTTCCGGTTGAAAGAAACACGCAGATCATGTCCGTCACCCCGAGTTTGCGAGCCAAGGTCACGGGCGTGTTATTCGCGACGCCGCCGTCGCTATAGCGATAGGGCGTGGACGGATCCGTCGGAGGGTAGCCGAATCCGGGCAGCGCGACCGGTGCGAAAGCGCCGGGTAGCGCGCCGGATGCTCTTACGACTTCCGGGTAGATCTGGACGTGGGCGGGATTCGCCGGCTGCAGCGTATTGACGGGGACCTGGCTGAGCGGATCAAAGACAGGCGGTGCGTTCCCGCTTGGGCTAGCGTAGAATGCCTCCGCTCGCCCGGTATCGACGTTGGTCGCCGCGCACATGAGGGGAGTCCTGATCCGGCCGAGCTGCAAAACGCTCAGCACATCTTGTGCTCCCGTCGGGTCGAAGGCTCCCATGAGCGCAAGCAACGAGCCGTGGCCCCAAGCGCGCTCGACGTCGCTCAGAACCTCGATCACCTTCGTGAGGATGAACGTGCCGCTCGTTAGTTTCTCGTACGCGTCGTAAAGGAGTTGCGCCTGCGGCACCAGTTTGAGGATCGGCTTGTCCGCGAGAGTGGCCCAAATATGGTTGAGCTCCACGTCGTCGCCTTGTGCGATGAACGCACCATTGAGAGCACCGATCGACGTCCCACAGATGACGTCGAAGGCGTAGCCTTGCGCGAGCAGAGATTTCACAACCCCCGCCTCGTAGACGCCTTTGGCGATGCCTCCGCTCAGCACGAGGGCCGTTCGGCGGTTGGCGTTCCATTTTTCCGACCGCGCGTTCCACTCGTCGGCCGGGACCGGACCCGCAGCCCCTTGCATTGAGTCGCGTGGAAGTATCCGGCCGGACCCCGAGCTTGCCGCCGCTACACGGCTGGTTACGGAAACGCCGCTGACGAGAAAGTGGGCTCGATTCAAGTTAGGCATGCGCGCGAGGGCTCTGTGCCCGCTCGACTGCGCCGGAGCGGCGGATCGTGTACCCTTCGAACTGCAGCAGCCGGTGGCGAAGGGAGCCGCGAACCGCGCCATGGATTCGCCCGTCGCTTCCGATGACGCGATGAGCCGGTACGAAGAGGTCGATCGGCGTCTTCGACATCGCGGCGGCGACGCCGCGATGTGATGAGGGTCTTCCGATCGCGCCCGCAACCTCGCCATACGAGACGATTTGCCCGACGCTCAAGCTTGAAACCAGGCGCCACACGTCGAGCTCGAGCGGCGTGCCGCTCAGCGACAACGGGAGGTCGAATCGGATCAGGCGCTTGCGAAAATAGGCTTGAACCTGAGCGCGCGCTTCACGCAGCAACGGATCCGAAGTTCGCGTGAAACGCCGATGGCGCGAGGGCGGCACGAACTCGGCAGCGACGATGCCCCCATCGTCCAACACGACGAGCAAGTTCAGCCCAAACGGCGTCGGTATCGCGAGGCGGCTCTGCGAATCGGCCGGCTTGTACACGCCAAGCGGTTCCCGGGATGCGACGCCGTCCCATCCCGTTGACCGCGGGTCTCGGCTAAGAGCGCCCGGCGGCTCGCCGTTGGCAAGAGACAAGATGCCCGCGGCGATGACACGAAAGCGGGCGGATGAAAGTTCTGGAGTTCACGACGACCCTCCAGCCGAGCTCTGCAGGCCGCATCGCTTTCATACCGATCGACGAGGCGACCCGCGAGGCGCTGGGAGGCGGCGGGCGGATCCCGGTTCGCGCGACCTTCAACGGCGTCGAGTATCGAGGCTCGATCTGCAAAATGGGGGGCGCCTTCTGTCTCGGGATCAACCGAGCGGTCCGGGAAGCCGCGAAGGCCGAGGCGGGCGATTCCGTACGCGTCACCCTCGAACGCGACACGGCGCCGCGGACGGTCGCGGTTCCGAGCGAACTCGCGTCGGCGCTGCGCAAGAACCAGCCGGCGTCGAAAGCCTTCGAGAAGCTCTCTTTCACGCATCGCAAGGAGTATGTCCGCTGGATCGAGTCCGCTAAGAAAACCGAAACCCGCGAGGCGCGGATCGTGAAGGCGATCGAGATGCTGCGAGCCGGTACGCGAACCCCGGACGCGCCGCATGCGAAGCGGTGATCGAAGGCCTACTCGGAGGGCGTTATCCGCTCCAAGACGACGAGCGAGTCGACCCGTAGTTCCCCGACGCTGAGTTTGTCGACGTGCATCCGGTCGACGCTGCCGCTGCGGAGGGCGAGCCGTCCGATGGCCACGGCTCCGATCGCAACCGCACCAACGGCAGCGGCGCCGAGAGCGACGGCGCCGGCCGCCAAGGCAGCAAGCACGAGTCGTGAAGGCATGCTGGACCTCCGTTTGACTGGGGTCGCCCAAGCGCGACGTTAGGGCTCGTCGGGTACCTGTTCGGTCTCTACGGTGACGATGTTGACCTCGTTGCGAACCATCCCGGTGTCGTCCGCGGCCAGAACGGCTTCCTCGACGTCGTCCTGCCGAATGTGCTCCTCGGAATCGTCTTGTTCGCGTCTTTTGCGCTCGCTCATAATAGTGTACTATTCGACCCATGAGGCGACACCCCGCTTTGGCTCTTGAGAAGCGATGATCGACTACAAACGTCCCGGCCCCGGCCGTAAGCTCGACCTATACATCAAGCGCACTTGCCCGTACTGCCGCGAAGCGCTCGCATACTACGATGCCGAAGGCATCCCATACACCGTGCACGACGCGCAGAACGACCGCCAAGAGCAAAAGCGGATGTTTGCCTACAGCGGAGGCGATCCGACGGTGCCGGCAATCGTCGTTGACGGGGTCTACCTCCGCTCGGGTTGGGGCGACCCGCCGCGCGGCTGAACGGTCCATTGAGCGCGCCGGTCGGCGCGCACGGGGGAAGGCGCACACGGAGTAAGAGCTAAGCGTGGCGCGCCGGCAGCGGGACGATGCAAAGAAGTCGGGCGAGACCGTCGCGCTTTCGCAACGCGAGGAACGCGACGTCGCGCGCCGCTTGCCGCCGACGGCGGCGGTCGTCTTCGAAACGATCCGCCGCGAAGGCGAGCACGAACTGGATCGGCCCGTCCTCTCGCTTGCCGCATCCGGCTTGGCGGCAGGCCTATCGATGGGGTTCTCCCTGGTCGCCGCCGGCGTCGCTCGGTCGATGCTCCCAGCCGCACCGTGGCGGCCGCTGATCGAGAATCTCGGCTACACCGTCGGGTTCCTGATCGTCGTGATGGGGCGCCAGCAACTTTTCACCGAGAACACCCTGACGGCGATCCTGCCGCTGCTCGACGATCCCGACAAACGCTCCGCCTTCATAAGGGTCGCGCGTCTGTGGACGATCGTCCTGTTGGCGAACCTCGCAGGTGCGATGATCTTCGCATGGGCCGTGAGCCACCCCGGCATCTTCCCGAGTAACGCTTACCCGGCTTTCGCAGAACTCGCCCACGAGGCGGCTCGTCCGTCCTTCGGTCAGATCCTCGAGCGCGGCGTCTTCGCGGGCTGGTTGATCGCGCTGATGGTCTGGCTGATGCCGGCGGCTGACTCGCAGCGCCCCGCCATTATCGTCATTTTGACGTACATCGTCGGGGTCGCCGGCCTTTCGCACGTGATCGCGGGAACGGTCGACGTCTTTTACCTCGTCGCAATCGGGCAATTGAGCTTCGCCGCTTATCTGGGCGGGTTTCTGCTGCCGGTGTTTCTCGGTAACTGCATCGGCGGCGTATCGCTCGTGGCTTTGCTCAACTACGGACAGGTCGTCTCGGAAGGGCAGGACGACCGGAAGTGAACGGGCGGTTCTCGCCGCGCCGTGCGACTCGGCTGCGTGCCAGGGCGTTCGAGCGGGCGGGCGGTCCGTGTCGATTTCGGCAACCCGGGAATATCGCTCGTTAGCTAAGCCCGCATGGAGGACAACGCATGGACACCCGAACCGGAAGCACTGGCGTCACGACACTTGGTAGTAATGCGATCGGTAGTGACGCGATCGGTAGTGACGCGATCGAAATTCTCCTCAACGACCATCGCGCCGTGCAAGGCATCTTAGACCAGCTTCCCAACGCGATCGGACCGCAGCGCGAGGAACTGATGGAGCGCCTAAAGGGCCTGTTGACGATTCACAACGCCTCCGAGGAAAATCTCGTTTATCCGGCCATTCGCGAACTCGCCAAGCGGCCAATGCACGCCGGCCAGTTGTATCATCAGCAGGATGAAGCGAAGGTCGTCGTCTGGGAGCTCACATGATGGGTCCGACGGACCCCGAATTCAGCGACAAGGCGACGAAGCTGCGCGAAGCCGTCCTCGCCCACGTGCGCCAAGAGGAAGAGAGCGAATTTCCACACCTGCGCGAGGCGCTCGAGCCGGATCAGATGGAAGAGCTTACCGATTCGTTACGCGAATTCCGAAGCTCGTTCACGTTCTCGCCAAAGAAGCCCTGACGACGATCGCCGGCATCGCGAGCAAGCGGCGCCGGCGATACCTTTTTAAGCGGGAAAGGCCTCGCCGGCCATAGCAGCTTGTCGAGGATGCAAGTAGGCGAAGAGCTCGCGGGCCGGCGGTTAATCCTGGTGATCGGCGCGCTTTTCGCGGCGAAGGCGATTGCTTTGTTTGCGTTCTCTTGCTATGAGGTCGCACACGGCGCGCTTGGTGCCGACTTTGCCATCTTTTATCAAGCTTGGACGCTGATTGCTCGCGGCGACTTCAATCCCGATTCGACCGTGACGGGACAACCGTTTTGGAAGGACCATTTGGCGATTGCGATGTGGCCGCTTGCCCTCGGCGGCCTCGTAACCCGCTCGCCTCTTTTTCTCAAGGCGGTGCAAGATGCCGCTAGCGCAGGCGCAGACTTCATCGGCGCCCTCTGGACGGTCGATATTCTGCGCTCGGCCGGGCTACGCCGGCGAACGGCATGGGCGCTCTTGGTTGCTGCGACCGTGTCCCTTCTGTTTAACCCGTGGACGTTCTATGCAAACGCCTTCGACTTCCACTTCTATACGATCGGGGCGCTGTTCTTGATGGCGTCGCTCTGGTCGTTCTACAAGGGAAATCGGCTGGCGGGCGTACTGTGTGCGCTCGGGATTTGTAGCGGGGGCGATGTGAACGCTACATATGCCGTCGGAGTGGGCGCGACGGTTGCGATCGCCGACCGGCGGTTTTGGAAAGAAGGGCTCTTCATCGTGGTCGCGTCGGTCGCCATCGTCGTCGGCATGCATGCGATCGGCGCGGGTGTCGGCTCTAGTATCTCGGAGGCATACGGCTACCTGACGCCCGGACGCCGTGGTTCAGAGCCGAGCGTCCTTTCGATAGCGCGCGGTATGGCGACGCACCCGGTTGTGGTCCTTCGAACTCTCTGGGATCAGCGTCTGCGCGTCTATGCGAACTTGGGGCCGGACGGGTGGATCGGTTATTTCAGCCCCTGGGCGATCGGTCCGTGGAGCGTCCTGCTGCTGGAAAACCTGCTTCACCGCGGCATCGCCGGTATCGGACCGTCGCGATTTGCGCTACCCGGTTTTCAATTTGCGGGCGGATATTCGTTGCTCGCCCCGGGTGCGACGGGGGTCGTCATATGGCTGCAGCGGCAGTTTCGCAACGAGCGTATCGCCCTTGTCGCAGCGATTCTCCTGACGATCAATGCGCTTGGCTGGGCGGTGGCGTGGCTGCCGGGCCTATCCGCGGCTTGGGTCAGCGTACCGGTCGGCCTTGCCGGCCAGATTCGCCGGCTCGATCGATCGACGGGCAACGACGTCCAAGTGTTAGCGTCGCAAGGCATCGTGGGTGGCGTCGCCGATCGAACGTTCGTCGAGCAGTTTTTCGGCCCGTGGGACTACAAAGTTTACTCAGGGCGGATGCGAGTGGTCTTGACGACGTACTCAGGAATTCAGGTCGCGACCGTGGAGGAAAGTGCCGCGGCCATCGCTCAGTTGCTCGAGTCCAAGCGTTCCCAAGTGATCAGCACCTCGAACGACATATGGGTCATCGACTATCGTCCGAAGGATCGCACGGAACAGCTTCCCCTCGGATATCGGCGCGGTACGCTGCCCGCAGCGGCTTTCCCAACCGACGTCGGACGGCGCGTTCTGGCCGACGATCCTTCGCAAAATCGTCTTGAGGTCGACGGGGAAAACCTCACGGGTGGATTCTTGCTGCGAAATGCATATTTTCGCCGGCCGCCGGGCGCATACGATGTGTCCTTGACGCTTACCGCTGCAGATCCGGTCGTCATCGAAGTTCGCGATGCTTCAAAGAACGTGCTCGTCGTGCGAAAGGAATTTCGTAGTCCGTCACCTCGAAGGCTCGATCTTCAGGTCGTGCTACCGTACTCGGGTGGGGACCCGCTGTACGACGGAATCGGTCCTTTCGTATGCCCTGCATGGAGATCGTCACCATACGACGCGCTGGAGATTCGCATCTGGGCGCCCGCCCACACGCGCGCCCAGGTTAGCACGCTCGGCGTAACCGGAAGGGACGTCGAGATTCAATAGGGGCGCTACGGTCCGTTGGAGCCGGCGCGCGCTACGTTGAACGCGTCTTGCGGATAAAGCTCCAGCGTCGACGTTTGTGCGGTGGCGTTGAGAGCGAGCACGGCGTGATCCGGCGTATCGTAGAGTGCGACGAGATCGCGGTTGGCTGCAATTGCGGAGTCTTGCAGCATGCTCGGCACGCTCAAGGCGATGACCCTGGTTGCGTGCGAGGTCTTTTGGATCGCGAAGACGTTTGGACGCCCGTCGAAACACGTCGGATTGCGAGCCGCCACGTCGCTGCGCAATTCGACGCCGGAGGAGCGTTCGCGCAGGACGATCGTACCGGGCGACCCGAGCGAGTAGACGAGGAAATGAAGGGCGCCGATCTTGCATTGCTGCAGGCCTTCGATACCGGCCTCGAGCGGAATCGTGCGCCGGAGCTGGCCGGCGGTAACGGTAAGGCGCACGGCCGCGCGCGCCTTACCGTTACCTCGAACGAGAATATAAGCCGTCCCGTCGACGACCTGCGTGATCGCCATCACCGGCCCGGCGGCGGGGAGCGTTGCGAGCTTTCGGCCGTCGAGACTCCACTGCTCGATCGCCCCAATGGCTCCGCCCCGTTTGTCGGTTCCGGCGATGGAGATCAGAAGCGGACCTGAGGGAGTCGCGGCCGCCATTCCGCTGGCTTCTCGCGTTACGCCGAAGCTGCGCTCGGTCGAACCACTTTTCAAATCGATGACGAACACGGCTCGTGTCGTACCCGTTCCCGAGAGGACGGCCGCTCGATCGTTCGAAAGGGCCGCGGCGCCGATCGCTCCACTCGGCCCGGCAATGATGCGGCCCTTCGGCCGAAACGAGGCGCACGAAGCGAGCAGCGCGCCGAAGGCCAGCGTCGCAACAATTCTCGCCGCGCGGCGGAGCCCTACCAACGTCACGTGCTGGAGAAGCCTCCGAACTCACCATAAACGTCCTTGGCGTGGCCTTTATGCACCGCCGCCACGACGTTGAGCCGTACCTGAGCCTCCGGCGACAAGTCGAACTGCGCGTCACGGGCGAGCTGCTCGGGATCGACGCGAATCGAGTTCCAAGCATTGAGTCGCCCGGGAAAGACAAAAATCGTGAAGTTCTGCCGTTGGTAGACCACGGGGTGGGTCAAGCGGGCGTCGATCGTGTAATAGGCATGGTGCCCGAGCGCGTCGACCAACTCTAAACCGAAAACGGAAACGGGAAAGGCCGTTCCTTCGTAGCTAGAACCGGGACGCAGGTCGACCAAGAACGGGTGTAAGTCGCCCCCGACGGTCTGGCTGATCGACGCCAGGGTCCACTCGTCGCTCGACGATGCGCGGATGTGAAAGGCGAGCACGTTGCGCGGACCCTCCCTCAATCGATAGAGCCGATGCTTGGCAAAGTCGCTGGCCGAATACTCCCAACCGGCCGGAGTCGCAGGCGGTCCCGCGTTCCAAGACGCGAGGCGCGCGTTTGCGAAACCCCTTTGCGCTCGCACGATCTCGGTTGCCGTAGAGAAGGTGGTCGTTCCACTCGATGCATCGATGGCCACGACTTGGATCGATTGATCTCCCGGCTGGAACTCCGATTGAGGGTCGGGCGCCTCGAGCCGAATGCGGCGTTCGGACCGAGGGCCGAGGACGACCGGCCGGACGCGCCAAAGCGTGAAGCCGACGCCGCTTCCTTGGGTGTACACGCCGAAGCGCAAGGAGCGCGGCATATCCCCGTTGTTCCGGGCGCGCACGAGCAGCGAGTTCACGTAGTTCGTATTGTTGTCGTATCCATACGATAGGAGTGCGACGCCCAGCGGATCTTTTGCCGCAACTTTGACGACCGCAAATGAGGCCGCGATGACGACGAGCACCGCTGCGGCGGCGGTCAAGGCCTTGTACGACAGGCGTTTGCCTGGCGTCAACGACGTCTGCAGCAGCGGCACCGCTTCCCGTGTGCCGAATCCGAAAGCGATGAGCGCCGGGGGCCAGAACATGAAGTAGTTCTGCAGTGAGCGCGATGCGACGAAAAGGCAGAGCGCTGGAGCGATGAAGGGTAGAAAGCCCAGAGCGCGCTGCTTGAAACTATAGAGCAGCAGAAGCGTGACAAGCACGACGAACGTGAAGATCTCGTAATCGCTCTGCGTAAGGAATAAAACGTTCGACGTCGTGAGTTGCACGAGCCCCGACCCGAAGTTTACGAGCTGGCCGACCATGGGCGTCGTTACGCCGCGAAGCCATGCCATTGGCCCGTTGAAGACGAAGGGCGCGTTCGGTAAGAAGAACGCGAGGAGCATGGCGCCGAGCGGTACGAGAAAAGGGCGGGCGCTGCGGCGCGTCCAGGCTTGCTGACTCCAATAGACGAGCGCGAAGGGCACGACGAGCCACGGCGTCTGCTTGATGCAACAGGCCACTCCGAGGCAGGCTGCGGCCGCGATTGGTTTCGAACGCCAGAAGTACGCCGTCAGCAGAATGGGTGCCGCCCACAGCACGTCGGTCACGGATCCCAGCGTGTAGTCGATGTAGCTCGGGTCCGCAAAGACGACCAGCGGGGCTAGCGCCTTTAGGGGCCGGGGAGCTATCCACGCGAGCGCCACGATGAGGAACGCGTGTGCTAGGAAGCTGGCCCACAGTGCGTTGATCCCCAGCAGCACGAAGGGCACGTAGATCAGGAAACTGAGCGCGGGGTACGACTGCGCGAAGATGGGGCTTCCCGTCGTCGTTTGCGTGACCAGGTTGCGCGGCGCGTTGAAGTAGGCGAACGCGGGCTCCATGCTCTGAGTGTACGGGTCGCCGCCGTGCGCCACGATCTCGGCGGAGTACACGTTGAAGAGCAGCGCGTCCGTGCCATAGTAGGCAGAGTTGAAGGCGATGTCGTTTGCGCCGTAGAGAAGAAACGCGACAAGCAGCCCGGCGACCGCGAGGTTCTCACGCCGGCGCGGCGAGACGCCGTTAAGCGAACCGTACCACGCGATCGCGAATCCGAGCACGTACGCGCCTAGGCTTGAAAGCATCGCGGCCAGATAGCGATTCGCTTGCAGGTCTTGCCACAAATGATAGCCCGTGCCGATGAGCACGGCAGAGGCGATGTAGCACGCGAGCGGAACCACCAGCTGCGCGACGGCAAGGTCGGCGACGCTCGCCGGGCGAGTCCCCGGCCCGCGAGCTATCGGCACCGGGGCCGGCATCAGCGGCTCTGCAGGATGAACAAGACTCCGGCGATCAGCATGGCGACGACGCCAAGGGCGGCAACCGCGGGCGACACGACGATGCCGAGTCCCACGCAGGACACGGCCAGCGCCGTCCACACTGGGAGCGGCGAGCGGATGCTATAGGTTCCGACCAGTTCGCCCGCGGCATCGACCGGCCTCGCCTCAGGGCGGTCCCCAACGAGATCGGCTTCTCGCTCGGCCACGATCGTGTATCCGGCCACGAACAGCAAGCCGAAGGACATCACGCCCAGCAGAAACGTTCCCGTCGGCTCCTTGGAGAATATCCAATACGCCGTTGCGATCACGCTCGAAAAAACCGCGGAGCTGATGAACAGCCGTAGAGCGACCATCATCCCGCGCCGCCTTTCGCGATCTCGGGATGATGCGCGTCGAACACCGGTCGCGCGCTACGGATCGGCGGCAGATCGTCGAAGTTGTGCTCGGGCGGCGGAGAGCTCGTCCACCATTCGAGCGAGTTGGCCTCCCATGGATCGGGTCCGACCGGATCGCGCTTACGCGTGCTGACGACGACGTTCCAAGCGAAGGCTACGACGCCCGCCAGCATGACGTACGAGCCGGCCGTCGCGAGAGAGTTGAGCAACGGAAAAGAACCGACGTCCGGATACGTGAAAACGCGGCGCGGCATTCCTTCGATGCCGAGCAGGTGCATCGGAAAGAACGTGACGTTGAAGCCCACGAAGAGCAGCCAGAAGCAGAGTTTTCCCAGCCGCTCGTCGAGCTTCACCCCGAACATCTTCGGCCACCAAAAGAAGAGCGCCGCGAAGATTGCAAACAGGCTGCCACCGCCAAGCACGTAGTGCATATGCGCCACGATGAAGTAGGAGTCCTCGGCGTGGAAGTCGATCGGCGGCGAAGCGATCATGACGCCCGTAACCCCGCCGAGCAAGAAATTCATCAAGAAGCCGACGCAAAACAGCATCGGCGTCGCGAGCGAAATCGAGCCCCGCCACATAGTCCCGATCCAATTGAAGAACTTGACGCCGGTCGGCACCGCGATCATGAACGACAGGAAACTGAAGAATGGGTCGTCGACGGCGCCCGTCGTGAACATGTGGTGCGCCCACACGCCCATCGAAAGGCCGGCGATGGCGAAGGCCGCGATCACCAAGCCCGTGTAGCCGAAGATCGGCTTGCGTGAGAACACCGGGATGATCTCGCTAACGACCCCGAAGTACGGCAGGATCAGGACGTACACCTCAGGGTGCCCGAAGAACCAAAAGAGATGCTGCCAAAGCACCGCGTTGCCGCCGTATGACGGATCGAATGCGTGACCGCCGAGATGCCGGTCGACGAAGAGCAGAAGAAGTGCGGCGGCGAGCGAAGGAAAGGCCATGAAGATCAAAAGCGACGTCGCCACCATCTCCCACGCGAAGATGGGAATGCGCCACATCGTCATTCCCGGCGCGCGGTAAATGAAGGTCGTGGTGATGAAGTTGATCGCCGTCAGGATGGTGGCCACCGAGACAAGAAAGACGCCGACGATCCACATGTCCTGGCCGAGGCCGGTCGAGATCTTGATTTCCGAGAGGGGCGCGTACGCCGTCCAGCCGGAGTCGGCGGCGCCTTCGCTGGTCAACGCTCCGAGAAAGACGGTTAGCCCGCCGAAGAGGAACATCCAGTACGAAGTCGCGTTCAGCCGCGGAAACGCCATGTCGGGCGCCCCGATCTGCAGCGGAATCAGAAAATTGGCCAGCCCTACGGCAAAAGGCGCAACCACCAAGAAGATCATGGCGGTACCGTGCAGAGTAAAGAGCTGGTTGAAGGCATGCGGCGAAACGAGGGTGCTGTTTGGGCGCGCGAGCTGGGTGCGCATCACGACGGCGAGCGCTCCGGCAACCAGAAAAAACCCGAGGCTCGTTATCACGTAAAGGGTGCCGATCCGCTTGTGGTCGGTCGACGTGAGCCAGCCGAGGAGATCGCTGCGCCCCGGCGGAGCAACCGCCTGTTCCGCGATCGGGCTCATGTGTGATGCGCCGATCGCCAGCGATTGAAGTCGCTGCTGGAAACGACGCGCACCGAAAAGTCCATCAAAGCGTGGTCGAACCCGCAAAACTCCGCGCACCGTCCGAGGTACGTTCCGAGCTTGCTTGGATTCAGATCGAAGCTCGTCGGGTGACCGGGTATCGCGTCCCGCTTGAAGAGGAAATCCGGAACCCAAAACGCGTGGTCGACATCGCTCGAGGTCAAAACGATCCGAACGGTCTCGCCCAGCGGGAGCACGAGCTGCGGCGGATCGGCGAACGAGCCCTGGACTGTCGGGCCGCCCTGGTAAGCGAAGGTCCAGTTCCACTGGTAGGCGTTCACGTCGACGATGACGTCGGGTTTGGGGGCCAGCCGTTCGACGTCGGCTTCGGCCCGGTACGTGTAGACGAACAGCGCGAGGACGATCAAGAGTGGAATGGCCGTCCAGGCGATCTCGAGCGGATTGTTGCTGTCGAACTGCGGCGGCAGCGGGCCCTCCGTTTGGCCCTTGCGGCGCCAGCGGAACACTGAGAAGAGGATCAGGCCCCAGACGATTACGGCAACCGCCAGACCCGCCGTCCCGAAAAGCAACCAGTCGTTCGCAAGTACCGAAGCTTGCGCGGTCGCAGGCGACGGCCACATCTGTCCGTGCATGCCGGGATATTACCCTGTTTTGCCTGGGCGCCGCTCCGGGTACCACACGACATGCGGTCGGTTGCCATCCGGGCACATCCCCTGGTCTTCGGGGTCGTCGTGTTCCTCGCGTCCGAATCGATGTTGTTTGCCGGTCTGTTGGCGGCCTGGTTCGACTTGCGCGGGACGAATGCGGTCTGGCCCCCTTCTGGGACGAAACTCGACCTCGTCGGCGGCACGATCGGGACGGTTTTGCTCGGTATCGGAAGCGTCACGATGGGCGTCGCGCAGGTCGTCGCGGCCCGTGGCCGCCGTCAGGTCGCGCGGACCATGCTCGTGCTGACCCTCTTGTGCGCGCTCGCCTTCGTCTACGTCGCACTCGACGGGTGGGCCCACGCAAACTTTCAGGTCGATACGAATGCGTTTGGAACGATGTTTTACGTGCTGACCGGGACGCATCTGGCGCACGTAATCGCGGGTGCGATCCTGTTGACCGCACTGGCGATCTTCCTGGGAAAGCCCGCGTTTACGCGAGACAATCACGCCGGTGTCGAGGCGATCGCGTACTACTGGCATTTCGTCTTCGTCGTGTGGCTGGGCATCTACGCGACGATCTATCTGATTCGATGAAGAACGGCGCGCCTTTGCTGGCGGCGATCGCCGCGCTCGGTAGCGCGGCCGCGGCTGCCCTGCACGCGAATCCGGCGATCGTCGGAGGCTTGGCGACTATTGCGCTGCTGGCCATCGCCGTATATGCTGGGGCACTCGCGCTCGCGTTGAACGCCCCGAGCGACCTGAGCGAACCGCGCGAGCCGTGCGGCCCGTCCGGCGCGCCCGAACCGGTCGTGACGCGCGGCGGCCTATTCGGCCGAATGTGGGTTGCGGCGCTCGGTGCCTTCGCGCTCGCCGGGGTGGTGCCCCTGGTTTCGCTCGGGCGCCGCCCGCGCCGTCACGGCACGGCTTGGACGAAGGGCGCGCGACTGGTCACGCCCGAGGGACGGCTGCTGCGCCCCGGCGACGTCGCCATCGGCGGCATCGAGACCGTTTTCCCGGAAGGCCACGTCGGTTCGCCACTGTCCGCTACCCTGCTGCTGCGCCTGCAGGAGGGCGTGGTTTCGCTGCCGCCGGAGCGCGCCGGCTGGGTGCAACACGGCAATGTCGCGTACTCGAAGATCTGCACCCACGCGGGGTGCCCGGTCGCGATTTACCGGCACGCTTCGTACCAGCTATATTGCCCCTGTCACCAATCGGTCTTTGACGTCATTTTCGGTGCGCGACCGGTTGCGGGGCCGGCCACGAGGCCTCTGCCGCAACTCGGGCTCGACCTCGACGATGCGGGTTATCTGATAGCCCGTGGCGATTTCGCGGACCCGGTCGGCCCCGACGAGTGGTGGCGGACGACATGATCCTGCGCCGTATCGAACGCTTTTTCGACGAGCGCCTCGGCAGCGACGCCTGGATCCGCGAGGCCTTTGCGAAGATCTATCCGGACCACTGGTCGTTCTACCTGGGCGAGTTCGCACTGTATTGTTTCATCGTGCTGGTCGCGACCGGCATTTGGATGACGTTCTTCTATCAAGCCTCTACGGCCGAGGCGTATCCCTCGGTGATCGGTTTCTCGCACGCTACGCCGATCGGCTATTTGATGCGGCAAGTGCACCACTGGAGCGCGGTTGTTTTCGTAGCCGCGATCCTCGTCCACATGGGCCGCATCTTCTTTACGGCCGCCTTTCGCAAGCCGCGCGAGATCAACTGGGTGGTCGGCGTGCTCATGCTCGTGCTCGCGTCGGTGACCGGATTCACGGGCTATTCACTCCCCAACGATGCGCTCTCGGGGACCGGCTTGCGCATCGCGACGTCGGTTGCGATGTCGATTCCCTTCATCGGGGGCTGGGCGGCCGACTTTCTCAACGGCGGATCGTATCCAGGGCCGCTGTTGTTCGGCCGGCTGTACACGCTCCACGTGTATTTCTTGCCGGTAACGATCGGCATTCTGCTTTCGCTGCACTTGGGACTGTTGGTCTACCAGAAACATACGCAGTTCGTCCCGGATGCAACGCGGGTCGTGGGGCGACGCTTCTGGCCGGATTACGCCCTACGGACGCTATGCGCGCTCGCTGCGACCGTTGCGATCCTGCTTGCTCTCGGCTCGTTTATCGAGATCAATCCGATCGAGCTTTACGGGCCTTACCAGGATTGGACCGTTCCGAATCCAGCGGTGCCGGATTGGTACGCCGGCTGGCTCGAGGGCGCGCTGCGTCTCGGTCCGGCGGTCGAGTGGCGCATCTTCGGCCATCCGATCCCGGCCGTCTTTTGGCCCGGAGTCGTTTTGCCGCTGCTCGCATTCGCGCTCGTCATTACCTGGCCGTGGATCGACAAGCGCATCACTCGTGAGGACCGCCGTCACGACGTGCTCGTTCCGGCTAGCGCCGCTCCCTGGCGCGTCGGCGTGGGTACGGCGCTCATTTCCGCCGGGGTCGTGCTGACGCTGGCCGCGAGCGACGACCAGCAAGCGCGCGCGATGCACGTCCCCGTGGAAGCGCTCGTCACCCTGTACCGAGCGCTCTTCCCATTCGGCTCGATTGCGGCTGGCTTGATTGCCGCCGAGCTGGCGCGCGAGCTTCGATCGCGCTACGACCGGTACGGCACCGAGAACGAACGGGTCGTCGCGTTCGTGCGCAATGCCGGCGGCGGCTTCGACGAGGAAGAACCGAAGTCGGCATGATCGTCCTGCTATCGCTCGCGATCGCCGCCTTGCTGTATGGTTGGGGTTTCGCTCGCGTGCGGCGCGCGCATCGACCCTTTCCGCCGAGCGCGGTGCTCGCGTTCGCTCTCGCCCTCGCGGCGCTGGTGATTGCGTTGTTCGGCCCGATCGACGAACGCGCAACGTCGTCGCTGACCTGGCACATGGTGCAACACCTGATCTTGATCGGCGTCGTTGCGCCGCTGTTGCTTCTCGCTGCCGCGCCCCGGTTGGCATTGGCGGCGCTACCCTCCGGTCGAGCAGGTGCGTTGGCCGCCATCCTGCGATCGCCGCCGGCACGCGTCTTGGGTCACCCGGCGGTCGCCTGGCTACAGTTTGCTGCGGTACTGTACGCGACGCACTTCTCGCCCCTTTACGAGGCTGCGCTCGAACACGAGCCGGTTCACGCGGCGCTGCACGCGCTCTATCTGGGATCGGCTCTGATCTTTTGGGCGCCTTTGCTTGCCGTCGCGCCCGCGCCGCACGCGCCTTCGCATCCCGTGCGTCTGCTGGCGATATTCTTAGCGATTCCCATGAGCGCGTTCTTGGGCTTCGCGCTCTACGTTAGCCAGCACGTTCTCTACGCTCACTACGCTGCGCGACCGGGCGCACTAGACGACCAGGCCGCTGCGGGCGCGACCATGTGGATCCTCGGCGGGGCGCCGCTGTTCATCGTTCTCTTGTGGTGCGTCGCCGATTGGGGCGCGCGCGAGCGCCGGCTTGCCTGAAGCCATGTTCGCTGCGGGATTGTTTGTCATGTACCTGGCCGCGAGCGCGCCCGCACTACTCGCGTCGGGCAAGCTCGATTACGAGACGCGCTGCGCCTCGTGTCACGGCGAAGATCTGCGCGGAGGCGTAAACGCGCCGTCGCTGCGCGGCGCCGGCGCCGCCTACGTCGATTTCGAGCTGCAGACCGGGCGCATGCCCGCCGCGGTCCCATGGATCGAGGTCGGGCACCGGGGCCCGCAACTTACGCAAGCGACGATTGCCCGCATCGAAGCCTACGTAACGTCGGTCGCCCCCGGCGGCACGCCGATTCCGGAAATCGAAACGGGCGGCAATCTTCATCGTGGTCGCGAGCTGTACGACCAGAATTGCGAATCGTGCCACGGCAACGACGGTGACGGTGCCTCTATCGGCGGCAGCCTTTGGGCACCGACGTTACACGACGCGAGCGTCACCCAAGTCGCCGAAGCCATTCGCGTCGGCCCCGAAGAGATGCCGCGCTTCTCCGATCGCCAACTGAACCAGCGCGACATCAACGACGTGGCCTCGTACGTCGTCTCGCTCGACGTGGAGGCGGCCACGCCGCGCATCCCGTTCTCGTCGAGCGGCCCCGTTCCAGAGGGCCTTCTAGGCTGGCTCGCAGTCGGCACACTCGTCGCGGGAGCGTCCTTGTTTTCACGCGCCCGCCGCCCAATGTAGCATTCCACGCTCGTCAAAGACGCGGCGCTGGTACTTTCGGGTACATGCCCAGGCGGATGTAGCACCCAAACAGAAAAGCGGATTAAGGACGCCGGCGTAATCAGTCGGCGTCTACCTCTCTGCCTCCGGCCTTGGCTGCGGGCTGAAATCACTCTGAAGTTACCGTAAGGAATGTCGCAAATGAAAGCTCTCACCCTTGCAGCCGTAGGGCTCGCACTGGCGCTGCCGTCGAACGCAATGGCCGCCCAATCGGGCGATGCGTGGTACGCGCAATCGGTTCAGACCGGCCTTCGCGCTATCGATAGCACGCCTGCCGTCGAGTCGCTCGTACGGCCGTTCTTCGTGCCGTTCGCCGTACGCGTTCGGCCCCATACGGGGACGCCGACGTTCTACGCCAACCTCGTCGCGAGCGGCGAAGACGTCGCCCACGTACCGTGCTTCGGTTGCGTGGATGACACGGCCGGTACGTTCGGCCTGCCGGTCTCGTTCAATTATGTGCCGAGTGGCTCGACCTGGCAATACAACGTCGCTTGGACCAACCTCTCTTTCAGCGGAACGTGTGCGGTTTCGTATGCCGTCGCATCGGGGACGACCGTCATCTCCAAGAATTCGGCTAAGGTAAAGGTCAGCGGAGAAGGCGGCTACGATTGGGCTTGGGCTTCGGCACCGGTTACGTTCTCGGGTGCCGCCGTCTTGACCGGGAAGGTCGTCTGCGACAAAGAAAAGAGCACGGTCACTGCGGCAATGATGTTCGAATAACTTGCGCCGCGCCGGACGGTCGCGAGAAGCCCGGTCCTGCGCGTAAAAACGTAATTCAATCGTGGTGCTCTGTGAAGAATCAACCTGGGGCCGGCGATGAGCCGGCCGAACCCGGCTCCTCCGCCGGGCCCGACCGATCGGATACCGTCGGCGACTCCACCACGGGCGTGAAATCACAACCGTGGTGGAGTCAGGCGGTCGTGCAGTTTCTGTTGCCTGCCTCGATCTCGACGCTCGTCGCGGCCGGCGTCAGTATCTACACTCAGTACAACGCCTCGCGAGAGAATGCGCAAACATACAATGCGAGCTTCGAGAAGCTGCTGGCTGACTCAGTCGTTGCGAACAAGGCGTTTTATACCGGTGACACTCAGCAAGCAGCGGCGACCCTCTTGGCGCTGCAAGATCTTGCGGAGACCGAGCAGCAGAAGGAGACGGTGCTGCTGATCGGCGCGCGGTTGGTCCATGTCAATCCCGACCCAAGCGCGGCGGCCGCCCCTGCGCGAGCGCTCGCCGTGATGCTTGATTCGGCCGATCATGACGCAATTCTCCATACGTTCATCCACAGCCGGTCCTATTTCGACCTCGTGACGTCCGCGTACGCCGATGAATACTTCGAGGACGCCGAGCAAAAGCGCAAGCAGCTCATGGCGACGCTCAACGGCGATCAGCCGGTCGGAACCGAACCTGAGGAAGCGTTGCTTGAGAAGCTAGGCCCGGCGCAAGATCGCGCCGGCTGGGTCAATCTCGCCACCTTTTCGACAACCTACCACCATGCGATCACTCCAACGCAACCAAACGTGCACCGATCGCGAGTCACCGGTGCGGCACAGACGGTCGCACCCAAGACGGCGGTCGCCTTCGTTTCGGAGATGGCCGAGGTTGCAAGCGGCAACTTGGGGCACGCGTGCAATGTGCGCGCGCAGTATGCGGTCGAGATGCCCGAGGCGTCGCCAAGTCCGCTCCCGGCTTCCGCGGCCGCCGATCCAAAGTGCGCACCGCCGCCGGTCGGCGCAATGCCGCCGCTGATCGGAGCGACATCATGGACGGCGCGCCGTCCGGCAGGACTGCTCGTTCTTGGCGCGCGCCTCTTACGTGACCGTCCGCCGGTCGTGTTCGTCAACCCTGACGGCACGTTCATGCAGGGGAGTCTGGGCCGGCTCGTCGGCGTAGTTCCGGCCGGGACGTGCGTCGACGTCATCGCCGACGACGTTCGTCCGGTCCTCGTCTTCGTTGAATCGCAGTATCTGCGCGGGAAACCTCAGCCGCACGTGACGCCCGAGCCCGATCACTGGGCCGGCCTGATCCATCTGTGGGCGCACGTCGCGCCGTCGAAGAGCGGGTGCGCCTTCCCAACGGCGAAACCCGTGATGTAACGCCCGCAACGACGTCCCGGCACGCCGATCGTCTGCTTGCCGTTGGCGGTTTTTCGCGAGACGCAGGGTCCTGAGGCAGCTTCATTGGAGAGGCAGTCATGGCGAGCAAAGATGCGCGCGTTGCGATCCCCGGCAGCCGGCGCGACGCTCCGGCCGGCGCGGTCGTGGTGGGCGTTCCCGACACTACCGCATGCACCACCGTGACCATCGTCCTGCGGCCACGCTCATCGACGCGCGCCGCGCTCGATGAACTGACGCGCCGGCCGCCGAGCGCGCGCGCGTACCTTTCGCGCGAGGCCTTCGCCGCCGAGTATGGGGCTAACCCGGCCGACGTGGCCGCTGTCGAACGCTTCGCATTGGACAGCGGATTGATCGTGCTCGAAGCCAGCTTAGGGCGTCGCAGCGTCGTCGTGGAAGGCACCCTCGCCGACCTCGCGACCGCCTTCAGCACGAGCTTCAAAATGTACCGAAGCGGCGGCGTTGACTTTCGCGGTAGAACCGGGGAATTGAGCGTTCCAGCCGCAGTCGCACCCATGATCTCCGGCGTTTTCGGGCTCGACGAGCGGCCCCAGGCGCGCGCCCACTATCGCCGGGCGATCCGTCCGGCAGCAGCCTCCGAAGAAACGTCCTACGCCCCGCCGACCATCGGCCAAGCCTACGCGTTTCCAAGCGGTCTCGACGGCACCGGCGAGACGATCGCACTCATCGAGCTCGGCGGCGGCTTCTCGCAAAGCGACCTCGATACGTTTTTTTCAGGCCTTGGTATCGCGACGCCGTCAGTTACGAGCGTTGGCGTCGATGGGGCGACCAACGTGCCGGATCAGGATCCCGACGGCGCCGACGGCGAAGTGCTGCTCGACATCGAGGTCGCGGGCTCGCTTGCGCCAGGCGCGAAGATCGTGGTCTATTTTGGACCGAACACAGATCAGGGTTTTCTTGACACGGTCACGACGGCGATCCACGACACGACGAATAAGCCCTCAATCGTCTCGATCAGCTGGGGCGGACCCGAGTCGACCTGGACCTCGTCGGCCCTCACGAACTTCGACACCGCGTTCGCCGACGGGGCCACGATGGGGATCACCGTGCTGGTCGCGGCGGGAGACGGCGGCTCGAGCGACGGCGAAAGTGACGGCGCCGCACACGTCGACTTCCCCGCCTCGAGCCCGCACGTGGTGGCCTGCGGCGGAACGGAGCTCGTGCTTAGAGGCACGACGATTGCAAGCGAGACCGTGTGGAATGACGGAAGCGACGGCGGGGCCACCGGCGGCGGCGTGAGCGACGTCTTCCCGCTTCCGGCGTGGCAGCAGAACGCCGGCGTGCCGCCGTCCGCGAACCCGGGCGGCCATATTGGCCGCGGCGTCCCCGACGTGGCCGGCGACGCCAGCCCGGAGACCGGCTATAACGTCGTTATCGACGGGAGCGCAACCGTCGTCGGCGGCACAAGCGCCGTGGCGCCGCTTTATGCGGGTCTCGTCGCGCGCATCAATCAGCAGTTAAAGACGCCGCTTGGTTTAGTAAACCCCCAGCTCTATGCCAACCCAAACGCATTTCACGACATTACGTCCGGCAACAACGGAGCTTATAGCGCCGGGCCTGGATGGGATGCTTGCACCGGCCTCGGCAGTCCCGACGGCACGCTGTTGCTGACCGCATTGTCCACGCCGGCACCCACACCCACGCCGGCGCCGTCACCCACGCCGCCGTCGCCCCCGCCGGCTCCAACGCCGACTCCGACTCCGACACCGACTCCGACTCCGACACCGACTCCGACCCCGTCACCGACGCCGCCACCCTCCGAACAACTTTGACGCCCGCGCGGGCCTACGTTGATTTGTCGCCGTCCCTCGAGCCTCTGTCGTCGGAGGAACGGCTCGTTGCGATTAAGCGTGGCGGGGCAAATGCGCGACGACGTCCTCGTGCGCGAGCGTTACTTTAACTTTGTTTCCGAAATGAGCGAGCGCGAGTTTAATCAGAGGACCGAGCGGAAGCAGACCGGCAATTGCGGAGATCGGAATCGTCACGTCGCCGACCGCCGTAACCCTGAAGCCGACCGCGGATGCGTTTCCCCACGCTGCTGGTGAAGCGCCGCTCGAGTCGATGGCGTGCGTGTCGTCGACGCGGCCCTGCGCCGCGCCGCCGACTGGCTCTTTAAAAGCCACCTGAAAGGGACCGTCTTTGAGAGGGTTTATCGTCGTGCTGCCGATCTGCACGCCGACGACTCGGACGCTCACGACGAGCGAAAGACAGCCTGGAAGTGCCTTTTCCGTATCGTCTTCGAGAAAAAAACCAACTGAGGCGAGCTCGAAACCGAGCGCCTTTGCCAAGACTTTGCGGTCGGACCATATCTCTGATGGCAATGTGTTATCTCCAGCTCAAAGTGTGCGATTCGAGTTTCGTCCTCATGGACTGAGCCTCCCCGGGCTTGGAAACGGCATCCAGGTCGTGCCGCTCAAATTGAGTTGTGGACCGAACCCGTAAACGGCGTACGCGTCGTCCGCGTCGCGCTGCATCGTCAGTGCGACGTAGGTGATTTCGTTTGGTTCGATTGCGTGGGGAAGGGTCGCCGGTTGGGTGAAGATGAGGGGCGTCACGCCCAAAAGCTGCGTCGGTAAAGAGGCCTCGATGTGGATCCAGTGAGGGCTCGTCGTGAGGTACTCGTCGTAGTCGATGTAGAAGGAGTAGGACCCAAGCTGGGCCTCGTTCTGGATCGGCGAGTGGGGCAGAATCGCCGACGAGACGTTGTTCGTGGCTGCGACGAGATTGCTAACGTTGGCGGGATTTACCGCGTTGCCGGCCGTGCCGAGCTGTTGCTGGTCGAGAAACGCTATCATGCAATCCTCGATTGAGCGGGCGCTCTCGTCACTGATGGTAAAGACGACCGTCGAGTTTACCTTGCTGACGGCGCCCTCGGCGCGATCTTGCCGTTGTTCCTCGATCCAAGAAGCGAGGTCTGCAGCCCACCGGCTCTGCGCGTCGGCGTACGCAGCTGCGCTTCCGACGCCGAGCGCATCGGTTAGTGCGGCAAGTACGACGTCTCCGGGCGGCGTTCCCTGAACCCATCCGAGGATGCCGCTCTCGGGACCGAAATGCGAATAACCGGAAAGGACCCGGTGCGGTACGGGCCGGTTCGGTCTCTGTGCGGTGATCGTCGGGCCGGCAAAGCCGTTCGTAACGTCGATCATCGTATAATTTAAATTCGCGCCACAGATGCGAACGGTGTTGTCTGAGCCGGGCTCGTGCGTCTGCCAAAAGACCTGCAACGCGGGATCCGAGCCAACGTTGTCGCCGCCCATGCTGAAAGCGAAGAGCCCGTCGAGCGATCCGTCGTTCCAGCGCAAGAGCCACTCGCGGTTTAACCGCAAGAGGAAATCGCTGCCGTAATCGAGGTCGGTGAGAACGTTCGCCCCCACCGTCAAGAGATGCTTGAAAAGCATCTTTTGAAGATAACCGAGCACGCTCTTGCCCATTTGGGCTAGAGTCGACCCATGATTTGCCCCCGCCATCGACACGAGGTGCGACGGGATGACCTTGCCGGTCGCCAGCCGATTGAGAAGCCAGCGGCGCGCGACCAGCGCACCGGTTGAGTGACACACGATGGCGGCGCCCTGCATGGTAAACGCGCCTCCATTCTCGAGCGCGCGCATACGAGTTTCCATCGCTTCCGCGAGGTCGTCGATGGTAATCGTGTCGTCAAGCGAATTGAACGCTGCCAGGACGATTCGATCGACCGAGGGGAGAGCCGCTTTCAAGCGGCTAGGTAGATCGAAATATGCTCCGAGCGACGTCTCGCTGTAACCGTGAACAAACAGAACGTCCATATATGTCTGCGCAGTGTTCTTCTGAGTGCAGGCGTGGAGGAATGTTGCGCTCGGGCTTCGCGGTCAAGCTGCCAAGCCCTAGCGTTGTTCGGAAGCTGGAAACCAAGAATGCGGCGTGGAATAGCCTCGGGCACATCGGGAATCCCAGCTCAACGTAGGAGCCATTGCGATGACGCCCCATGCAACAGCGACCCTGGACCACCCGGTCCTCAGTTCCACCGAAGCTCAGCTTTACGTGGTCGACGTTAAGGCATCGTGCGCGTTCTTTACATCCAAGCTCGGCTTCGCAGTCGCCTTCACGTATGGCGATCCGCCATTCTACGGACAGGTTCGCCGGGATAATGCGCGACTGAACCTGCGATTGGTTGGTGAGCCGGTCTTCGCCGGCGACATCCGCGAGCGAGAGCATCTGCTCTCAGCTTCGATTACCGTTAACACAGCCGGCGAGATCGGTCGACTCTTCATCGATTTTCAATCGGCCGGAGTGCGGTTCGATCAAAACCTGAAAGAGGAGCCGTGGGGAGCGAAGACTTTCGTTGTTATAGACCCCGACGGGAACCTTATCTTGTTTGCCGGTCCTATTGATCCGCTATCGTCGTGATCAGGTGTCCGCATTCACTGACGCGATGCGCTTCCGGCGATGTCGAGGCGCCTGCCTCAACCCAAGTGCGTCTTTAGCCGGGCGGTCCGCCGCCGGTTAGACCCCCGCCGCTGTCGGTGCCGGTGCCGCCGTCGTCGAGGACGACGACGCTGTGACCGGCGGCGACCCTTGGCGCGTGATGGCCGGCGCCCGCCAAGAGAAACGACGTAAGGATGGCTGTAAGCAGGACTGCAAACATTGTAATCTGCCTTCATGGGTTCAGCGGCAGTACTTCGGCCGCCACCCTCAATAATGAAGCAGTCTTCTAGTGAATACTATCTATATTATTATCATATATATGTGTATTTAACCTGTATGGTAATGTCGAGGTTTCTACCTCGTCCGCACGAATAACGCTCGCGAGCCTAACCCGCTAGCTTAAAGCGATAGGTACTTCTCGCCATTGGCCGCCGCCGGCCCTGCTCGGTAAAAAGCCGGCCGAGCGCGCCCACTAGCCCCCGACGGAGGGAATATGTCCGCAAAGCATCCGCTCAGCCGAACTCAAATCGAGCCGGCCGCCGGTTTGGCCGAAGCTCGGACCGCGTGGCTGGACGGGCGGTACGCAGAATGCCTCGCACAGCTTGATTTGACGGAGCCGCAGCGCTCGCACGAGCACCTCGAGGCGGCACTTCTTCGCGCTCGCGTCCTGCTGCGGACGAGTGACGCCGCCGGCGCGGCCGAGGCGCTTCGAGGTACCGACGGTTATGCGCGCCTCGACGTCGACGCGGCCGACTCGATCAGGACGCTGCGAGGGATCGCGAAGTATCGCATGGGCAAACGCGAGGCGGGACTGGCGCTTTTGTCTTCGCCTATCGCTGCGCGCGACAAGTACGTGATCGCCGAGCGCGCCTACTACCATGCGCTCGCCCTCTGGCTTGCGAGGGACCTCAACGCAGCCGAGAAAGTTCTCGCCGCGGCTCTGGACGCGCAGGCCGACGTCATGTATGCGCGCGCCCTCGGGCTCTTGGGCTGGATTGAGACCAGTCGCGGCCACTACGTGTTGGCGTCGCGCACTTTTATGGACGCGCTAGCTGCGGGCCGCAGCGCTCGCCATCGGGACGAACATTTGCTGGCGAGCATGCTGCACGTCCTTGCCGGCTTCGCCTTCGAACTGCTGGACGTCCACCTTGCCAGAGTCGTCGAGCGCGAGTACGAACAGGTACGCTGGTCCGAGGATCTGTCGGTCATTCACTCGTACGTCTTGCAAGCTCGATCGTCGTCGGCGCTGTTGGCCGGCGATCCGCATCGCGCGTGGACTCTCCTTGGCGAAGCGCTTGCGGTCACGTCAGAACAGGCTCCGCTGATTCACGCTCACGTAACGTTTGCTTCATTACATCGCGTCATGGGCGACTCGTTTGCACCCCGGCAGCATCTTGCCGCGGCGCGTGCTCTCATTGGCCAAGTCGTTTGGAGCGAATCGACCCAAGATGGTCGCATGGCGCTCCTCGAATACGCGGCCGAGGCCGCACGCCTCAACGAGGGTTCCGCGGCACAAGCCTTGATGCGGTATCATTCGGCGCGCAAGGCGGTCGACTCGCTTGCATCGCTCGAGGCCGACCCTCGAGCGGAGGCGCTCGAGCGCCACGCCTCCGCTCTCGTGGCCCGAATGAATGACAAAGGCGCCACCGATCAGTTACGAGCGACGGCCGGCTGCTGGGCGAAGATCGGGTACCATATGCGGCACGGCGAAACGTTGCTCGATCTCCACGAGACGCAAGCCTCGGCCGACCTCCTTCGACAGGTGGCGGCCATCGCCAAGCCCGTGCCGCGCTCGTGGCTGAACGAGGAAGTAAAACGGCGCGGCCTCGGGAGCGACAAAGGCAGCGTTCTGTCTGCGGCCGAGCGCCGCGTCATGGCGGCGATCTGCGAAGGTAAATCGGCGCGCCAGATCGCGGGCGAACTCGGCCGCAGCGTCTCGACGATCAACAACCAGACGCGTGCCATCTACGATGCGCTCGGCGTGCGCAGCCGTGCCGCCCTCATCGCAAACTACGGCGCCCAAGCGGCCAGGAGCTCAGCAACGCTCTGAGCGCCGGCAGCGTCTCACTTACCGTCCGGCAGGCGCTCGAACGGCGCCGCCGGCCTGTTCTTAACGATCTCTTCAAGCGTGTGAACGCCAAACAATACTTCGATTCGAGCATCGCGGAAAGCACGATAACGCCAGCGTCCCTCACGCAGCAAGTATACGTAATCGACGAGGTTGCGGCCGCTCGAGTCGCTTGAGCGAAAGGCGAAGGCCCGGGCGCTTGCATTGATAGCGATGCTTCCCGCAACATCAGCACCGCGCGGCCGGCTATCGCCGGCAGGGGGATAAAGCGAGGTCATCCGATTTTGATCCGCGTCGTACACGGAGAGCGCAAGCTGCGGAAGCCTGGTCCAATGGATTTCGCTTTCGCGGAGCACTGCGTAACGATCTCCCACGAATCCGAGCGTCCACCCCGAAAGCGCCGCGAGTGTCTGCAATCGCGAACTGAAAACGAGCATGCATCCTGCCGAGGGCGAGAGATGCGTTCGAACGTAAATGCGTTCGCCTCGCTCGAAGATCGCAAGCAGCGAACCGAGACAGTCGATCCGTGCCTCACCGCGACGAAAATCTGCGCGGGCCGCCGGGCCCCGCCACAGCGCAGCCCCTCGGAGACTCCGATCGAGCCTGTCGTAGCGAACGATTCGAAGCGGCCGTTCTAACCCCGAGCCGGGGCCTGCCGTGTAGTAAGCGAGGAGAAAAATGTTTCCCGCCACCGAGGTCCGGTAGTCCCCGATCGGTCGCGCAAGCTCGGCGTTCGAAAAACGCGTGGTTGGAACTCCGGCTTCTACGAGCTCGCTGAAAACGGTTGTGGCGCTCGCGTGCGCGCGAACGCCCACGAACGCAAAAGCGACCGCCACGATAGGGAACAGGCGTCTATTTCTCAGCACGCCCCGTTACGAACTCGACGACGCGTTCGACGACGGCGGGATCGCGCAGGATGCGCGAATGCCCCAGGCCGTCGACTTCGAGGAACGTGCTTCCCCGCCACGCGGCAGCGACCGCTCGGGCGCCGCGTACGTCGCAGGTGCGGTCGTCCGTAGAATGCACGATTAGCGCCGGAACGTCGAGCCTGGCCGCGGTCTCGGGCAAAACCAACGATCCGGCATGGAGACCGCGGGCGCGCATCGTTGCGAGAAGTGCGTCGCCATCGACACCAGCTTCACCCGCAAACCATCGCACGTAGCGATCGTACCGCTCGGGCGTCGCGATGAGTGCGACACGTTGCGCTTGCAAGCCGCGCTCGAGCGCAATCGCCGTCGACGGACAGCCGGCTGAGTGGGCGATCGCCCCGGCCAGCGCTGCGATGCGGGTACCGAGCGCAGCGACCGTCTCGGCGCATTCGGTTAGCGTGGCGGTCGTGCCGGCACTCTCGCCATGCGCCGGAAGGTCCAGCGCGACGGCGCTCATGCCTCGAGCCAGCAAGGGCGCGACGAACGCATCGAGGTCAGCGTGGGTGCCCTCCCAGCCATGGACGAGCAGAACGGCTGGGCCGGAACCGATCGTCCAGAATGCAATCGGCCCATGCCGTGAGTCGAGGGTCGTGCGGAAATCCCACGCCACATTTGAGGCAACCGGCGGACGTCGCTCGGGGGGTGAGCAACCGCGTCGCAATGCGCTCGAGTTCGCCGGTTTTCTCGAAGGGTTCTGCCGCATCGGGCATCATCATACGGGTTTCCTTGTCACTTTCGGAGTCTCCGCGCTTCGTAGATTCGAGACTTGTGGTTGAGGGGCGAGCGGCCCGGTCGCAGGCTTCCGTCGTTGCAGCATCGCGCTGAGCGCTACGGCCAACGCCGAAAGCGGGAGCAAGAAGAAGATGGCATCGGCAAACCCCGCGCTCTCCGCTTGTTGGCGAACGAGCGCCGCCAGCTGCACGGTGCCGTGTGGAAGCGCCGCTAGCGCGCGAACCTTCGGATGCGCCAGGGTAACGGCGCCGCGCAAAATATCTGAGTGAAAATACGTCCGCCGGTCGAACAAGGTAATCAACAGGGTGCTGATGATCGAGCCTCCGAGTTGAACGCTCAGGCTCACGAACGAGCTCGCCTTCGGAGAATCTTGCGGCGCTACCGATCCGAGGATTCCGACGAGCAGGGGGACGAGCAGCATCGATTGCCCGATACCGCCGATGACCAGCCAAACGAAGAACGTTCCGAACTCGCTGCTCGTGGTCATGTGCGAACTGAGCCCAAGTGCGCTGACGGCGCTCAGCGCGAATCCGAGCGCGAGCGGGAAGCGAAAATCGAACCTCGTGGCGACGCGGGCCACCAGCGGCGTAAGCACCAGCACGGGGAGCGCGCGGGTCAGCACGAGCAGCCCTGCTAGGGTCGCCGTGAACCCAAGCGTTCGCTGTGCGTATTGCGGGAGCAGCACCGTCGGGCCGAACACCGTCATGCCCAGCATGAGCGCAACCGGCAATCCGAAACGAAGGTTGCGGTAGCGAAAGATCCGTAGGTCGACGATCGGACGGCGGGCGCCGTAAAGCTCCCACCAGATAAACGCCCCGAGCCCGGCCGCGCACGCGATGGACAGCGTGACGATCCCGCTGTCGCCAAACCAGTCGTGGCGTTCGCCCTCGTCGAGCACGTACTGCATGCAGCCGAGGGCGACGGCCAAGAGCGCGATTCCGACCGTGTCGAGCGGGATCCTTTGCGGTTTCGTCGGGTTGCGCAGCGTGGTCAGCACGATCAGGGCCGCAATTGAACCCGGCACGAGGTTGATGTCGAAAACCCACGGCCAGGAAAACTGGTCCGTCAGCGCGCCGCCGAGCGTCGGGCCGAGCGCGGGGCCGAAGGTCAGTGCGACGGCGAACAGCGCCGAGCTTGTCCCCAGCTTTTCCGGCGGAAAGGTGTCGCGCAGGATGATCTGCGACGTGGCGATCAGGCCGCCGCCGAACATGCCCTGGATGATGCGAAACGCCACCAGCGTCTGGAGAGTCGTAGCGGTTCCGCACAAAAAAGATGCGACGGTGAAGCCGACAATCGAGGTCGCATAGTATTGCCGCCGTCCGAAGCGCTGCAGAAAGTACGGCGCTAGCGGGATCGCCACGACATTGGAAATGATGTAGCCGGTGATGATCCACGTGCCGTCGTCGATAGTGGCGCCGACGTTGCCTTCGATTGTCGGCAGCGCGACGTTGACGATGGTGGCGTCGAGGGTTTGCAGCAGGGCTGCGAGCATGACCCCGATGACGATGAGCGTTCGGCGCGCGCCATACTCGACGACGGGCGCCACGCGAACGGAACCGGCCGTCACCCGCGCGCTGCTTTGCAGCGGCAGGTCAGCCCTCGTCGGAACGGGCAGCGCGCTTACGGCCATATTAGAAATGAACGACCGGTCGGTTTATTGGCCGAAAAAAAGGCCCGGCCGTGTTAGCGCGCATCCGGCACCAGGATGGATTGCAGATAGGCGCTGAGTTGCGCCGTCACCGCCCGCATGAGGGCCGGTTCTCGATAGATCTTGATAAGCATCATACCGCCCTCGAGAGCCGCGACGACCGCCGTGGCGATCTCGTCGGCCGGAGCCAGCAGTCGGAATTCCCCTGCCGCCATCCCGTCGCTCAAAATGTCCCTGATCGTCGCCCGCCAGGAGTTCAGTGCGCCGCGAGCCAGCGCGCTTAAGGCCGGGTGCGTGTCGTCCGCCTCGACCGCCGTATTCAAAATGGGGCATCCGCCCTTCATCAAGCGCTGGCCGGCGATCGTGCTATAGAGCTCGAGGATCGCGAAAATCCGCTCGCGCGCGCCCGCACCCGAACGGGCGGCTTCGTTCAGCCGCGTCAGCACTGCTCCGGCGGCGTATTCGAAACACGCCATTGCCAGCGCGTCCTTCGATTCGAAATGGTTGTAGACGCCGCCCTTTTCCAGACCGGCGGCGGCTGAGACGTCGGCCACCGAGGTTCCGGAATAGCCACGCACGTTGAACAGGTCGGCAGCCTCGCGCACGATACGCGCGCGCGTCCGCTGCCCTTTCGTCTTTGCGCGTTCGCTCGCAGGCACGCTGCGATCGGCGACCCGATGCCTCGCCATGCGTGCCACGCTAGCATCGGCGACAAAAAAAGTCAAGGCGGTCGGTTTTTTTTTAGGCCGCCTTCTTCAAGAATAGGTGGACGAAACTGGCGAGCCTCTCGACGGTATCAAAGGCGACTCTCGCTAAAGAAAGCTCCGCGTGCCTCGATTTGCACTGTTGCTCGTCGCTTCGTGTCTGTTTGTGTCGTGTTTGGGGGCCTTGGCGGCCGACGCGGATCAAGCGCCGCCCGCGACCGCGACGGCCAATCCAAGTACCCCGCCGGCCAACCCCACGACGGTCGACGTTCCGGTCTTGTCGCCGCCTCCCGCGATCGCAGGAGCGCTGGATCCGACCTGGTCCAAAGCGGCCAAGATCGGCTTGCTCACGGACTTTACGTATCGCCGGGCCGCCGAGCAGCCGACCGACGTATACATCGCTCAGGACGCGAACGCATTGTATTTCGCATTCGTCGTCACGCAGCCGCAGCCCGTGCTCGAGCAGCAGCAGACGAACGGATCGTCGGTCACGAGTGACGACTACGTGATCGCGTATTTGTGGCCGCAGGGGACACAGGGGTTTGCCTACTCCTTCGCCGCAAATCCGCGCGGCACGCGCTATCAGACCTCGAGCGAGAATAGCGCCTACACGCCGCAATGGAGCGCGGTCGGCGAGAAGACGGCAACGGGCTATGTCGTGACGATGCGCATTCCACTGGGCGTCATTCGCAGCGGCGGGTCGAAAACGTGGCGCGCGCAATTCGGGCGCGCGACAGTCGCCACGAACGGTCTCTCGGTTTGGACGTACTCGCCGCGCCAGCAGAACGCGAACGACCCAATCTTCGCGGGTACGTTGCTCAACGTCGGCATCGGCGGCGGGGGTACCAATCGTCCCCGGCCGCGCGCGCAGGTCTATGGTCTGGGAGAACTCACCACGCCGGCCAACGGCGGAAGCACTTCGCGAATGGGGGCCGATCTGTCGCTCCCCGTCACGCCGACAGCCTCACTCGTTGCCACCATCCATCCCGATTACTCCAATGTCGAGCTCGACCAGCAAACGATCGCGCCAAGCGCCTTCGCGTATCAATATCAAGAAGTACGTCCGTTCTTTACCCAAGCGGCCCAGGCGTTCAACTTCAACATATCGTGTTCCAACTGCCCGACTTTTCTTTATACACCGGCGATTCCGACCTTCCGCGACGGCTACGCGCTCGAGGGCACGCAGGGGCACTTCACCTTCGCGGGTTTCGACGCGGTCGGCTACGGGCGCATCGACGAGGCCCAAGCCGTCGACTACAATGTCGAAACCGCCGAGAATGCGTACGGCGTCAACCTGCAGCGCATCGCAGTCAACGAGGCTAGCGGCTTGAGCGACGATCTGACTTCGATAACGACGGGCGTCCTCAACCAGCGCACACACTTCTTCGTCTACGCCAATGCGGCAATGGATCGGGGCAGCAATGTCACCGCGCCGGGAGAGGGAAATTATGCTGAGGCCGGCGGCGGCTACGCTAGTTCCACGGCAGTCGCCGTGGTGAACTACCAGACGCTCGGGCCCGAGTTCGCGCCGGTCGACAGCTATGTGGCTCAATCCGGCATCACTGGTTACGAAGCATTCGCCAAGAAAACGTTGAACTTCTCGCCCGGCGCACCGCTCCACGACATTCAGGCGCAGACCTTTTACGCTTGGTACCACGATCCGACCGGCGGCCCGGCGCAAGTCGATGCGGCCGAGAACCTTTTTTTTGACTTCCGCAACCTCATGACGCTGCGTTTCTTCGGGTCTAGTTCGGCAGTGAAGGTCACAGACGGCGAGTTTCTACCATTCGACGGTAACGAGATTTACCTGGGGTACCGGATTGCAACGAATACGCCGACATACATCCAATACAGCGGCGGACCGTACTACCACGGGCATCTCGACGCTTGGTCCTACGTGACGACGCTGCCGGTCATGCACAAGCTCAACCTGCATCTCGAGGACGATGAGGACAACTACCTCTCGACCTATCCCGGCGAAATTGGCGGCGCGCAGTGGCTCGAGCGCGCCAGCCTCGATTGGCAGATCAGTCACGATGCGTCGTTCGATGTCGGCGTCCGTCGCATCATCGGCCGCAATCTGCCGAACGCGATCGAGCCCCCGACTTTTCAATACGTCGACGCAAGCAACGTCAGTCTCGCCTTTCACTTCCTCGCAGCCAAGAATGAGTTCTACTTCGTGTACGGCGATCCGAATAGCTTGGCCACGACTCCGGCGCTCTATCTAAAGTGGATCCGCTACATCGGCGCACCCAAGGGTACCTGAGGCGAGTCGCCGCTTTGCAGGGCGTAAGCGCGCGAGCGGCAAGGTCCATCTGGGATGAAGCGCCTCTGCACTACACTATTGGTCGCAAGCCTGGCGCTCGTCGTTAACGTGGCTTCCGCCATGGCGCAAGCCGGCGAAGCGCCAGTTCCGCCTACGCCGTTCGCCTCGCCGTCGCCGCTTCCGTCGGCGCAAGGGTTGCCCAGCGCAATGCCTTCGGTGGCGCCGGGGCCTTCGGCGGTGCCGGCCGGTGTCGTGCCGTCGAGCTTGCATCTGACCGTAACCGGTGATCCGGCCGACCCAACGTTCTTGGAGGCCACGCTGCGCGACGCGGTGGAACGCGCCGTTCGCCCCACGCTGCAGCCCGGCGCGGTCGTCACACTCGGTCCGTTCACTCCAGCCCCGCAGGCGCTGCAGGTCGGGTTCGAAACGGCCTTCACGATTCCGGTAACGATTCGCGCCGGCGCCGGCACGGTGCCGGTCGAGGGATCGGTCGACGCTGACGTGCTGAACGTCGACAGCCGCCCCTTCATGCCCCCGCTCCTATCCTTCGACGATGATCCGGAGCGAATTACCGGCGACGGCGTCTTGTTCCGCGGCTCAGTCGATGCGGCGCGGCCGATGCGGCTCTACTACTACCATCAAAATACGGGCCCGGGCCGGCGCGTGCTCGTACTGCTCTCTAGCAATACGACGACGCGCGTCGCGCTGATCGATGCCGTGGCCGGTCCGAGCGTCGATGTGATGAGCGTCGGACATTCCGTTTCGCGCACGTTCTTGCTCGTCAAGCCGCGCAACGAAGGGACGATCGTCGACGTAACGGCACCGGCCCTGGCGCAGCACGATTTGATAGCGCAAGCGGGCGACGTCATCGCCGGCGCTCTGGACGTGCGCGTGCTGATGGGCGGACCGGTCACGCTGACCGTGATGGCCATCCCCTCCGATGCCGATCCGGCCGCGTACCTCCAAGCACCCAAGCTTCCCGGAGACGGACACAACCGTCACGGGACATTCGATCTGGTTGGCTACGGCGAGAGCCTTCTAACCTATACCGTCGGCGGGCCGGACGCCTCGCTCAGTTACGGCGGCCGGGACCGCTCGCCGCAGAACGTCGATCCGAACGATGCCGGCAGCGACGTCGGCGACTACGGCGTCTTGCATCGCATGACGTTCGATCTCACCAATCCGCTGGGCGTTCCGGCCGGGCTATATCTCTACGAGCGCCCGCTCGGCGGCGTGGTTCGTAGCAGCTTTCTCGTCGACGGAACGCTGCAAACGGTCGACTGCGTTCGCCTTCCGAATCGCTACCAAATCTCGAGCTACCAGCTGGCAGCACAGAGCAAAGCGACGATAGAAGTATTGACCATGACCGACGGGGGCTCGAGCTACCCGATCGAAGTCGGCATCACCGCGACGCCGCCGCTTCCCACGGCGCCTCCGATGTTCGCGCCCGACGGCTGCTTCCCGAAACCCGTCCCGCCCAGCCCGGCCGCGACGCCGCCGGGTCTGCAATCGCCGGAACCGAGTCCGTCAGGGCCCGCGCCGTCGCCGGCTCCTACGTAAGGCGGGCGCTGCCAACGGGCCGTCTTATTCTTGTACTTCGGAGCCGTCTTGCGACCAGCGCGTGTGGAAGCTGCCGTCTTTGTCGATTCGGCGGTAGGTGTGGGCGCCGAAGTAGTCGCGTAGGCCCTGGATGAGATTTGCGGGGCCGCGCGCGCGCCGGTAGCCGTCGTAGTATGCGAGCGCAGAAGAAGATGCCGGCACGGGTATGCACGCATCGATGGCGGCCGCGACGACGCGGCGCCAAGCATCCTGCGCGTTGCCGAGCGCGTCGCGAAAATATGGCGCAAGCATGAGGTTTTCGAGGTTCGCATCGGCGGCGTACGCCTCTTTGATGCGGTCGAGGAAGGCGGCTCGGATAATGCAGCCGCCGCGCCAAATCGTCGCGAGCGAACCCAAATCGAGTTTCCAGCCATACTCGGCCGAAGCGGCCGCAAGTTGCTCGAAGCCTTGCGCGTACGCGACGATCTTGGCGGCATAGAGCGCGTCGCGAGCATCCTCGATGAGCCTGACGTTGTTGCCGGCGGCGCCATTACGCTTCGCGGGGCCCGCTAGTACCTGCGCGGCCGCCTCGCGTTCGGCTTTGCGCGCCGAAAGCATCCGCGCGAAGACGGCCTCGGTGATCGCGGTCAGCGGCACCCCGAGTTCCAGCGCCGACTGAGAGGTCCAGCGCCCCGTGCCTTTCTGTTCGGCTTCGTCCAAAATCGAGTCGACCAAAAACCCGCCGGCCGGGTCGCGCTTGCGCAGAACCGCAGCCGTGATCTCGATGAGATACGAGTTGAGGGCACCTTCGTTCCATTTCGCAAACACGTCGGCAAGCTCGCCGGAGCCGAGACCAAGCGAACCCTTCAAGAGATCGTAGGTCTCGGCGATGAGCTGCATGTCGCCGTACTCGATCCCGTTGTGCACCATCTTCACGTAGTGGCCCGCGCCGTCGGATCCGATGTAGGTGCAGCATGGCGTCCCATCGACCTGCGCCGCGATCGACGTGAGCATCTCCTCGACGTGAGCGTATGCTTCACGCGTTCCGCCCGGCATGATGCTCGGTCCGTTCAGGGCGCCCTCCTCGCCGCCGGAAACGCCCGTCCCGATGAAACGCAGGCCCCGTCCTTCAAGGTCGCGCGTACGCCGGCGCGTGTCTTCGAAAAACGAGTTGCCGCCGTCGATGAGGATGTCGCCCGCCTCGAGGTGGGGCAGCAGTTCGGCAATGACGTCGTCGACCGGCTGACCGGCTTTCACCATCATCAAAATTGCGCGTGGCCGCGCGAGCGCGGCTGTGAAATCCGCGACGTCCCGCGCCGCGATGAACGTCCCTTCGCTGCCGTACGCACGGTAGAACTCGTCGGTCCGTTCGACCGTTCGGTTGTGCACCGCCACCACAAAACCGTGGTGCGCCAAATTACGCGCCAGGTTTTGCCCCATCACGGCCAGCCCCGTGACGCCGATGCGAGCTTTGTCGGTCATGCTCGGCAGACGAGCCTACGAGTCTTGCTGGACGACCGGTGAGGCCTTGCCGTCGAACGAGGCGTTGACGTCGCAGCCGAACCGCTGGCGCGGTTCGGACCGGGCCGCCTGAATCGCATTTGCAAGATCGTCAAAGCACTCCAGCACCTGCGTCAACTGCGTGATGCGAAAAACACGCGATGCCGCCGATGACGGGAGCACCACCAGCAGTCGCTGGCCGTTCTCGCGCCGGCGTCGATGTTCGCCGACCAGAACGGCTAACCCCGAGGAGTCGATGTAGAGCACGTTTTCTAACGAGACGACCGCCACCGGCTCCGTGTGCGCCGGCCCCAGCGCGCTGCGAAAAGCCTCTGCCGTAGACATGTCGATTTCGCCCGAGACGTTGACCACGACGACTCCAAAAATGCGCGAAGTCGCAGTTACGAGGAGCTCCCTGGTTTCGTCCTGCATTTGCCTCATGCTTTTGCCGGGATCCGCCTTCCCGAAGTGTAGCACCGCGCGATAGCCTCGGTTGTACGGAAGCGTACCGGTGCTGGCAAGTCGGGATCACGCCCTGTGTTTGGTTCGGCGCTTGAGAGGCCTCGCGACCCCACGAGGGGAACGTAAAAGGCACTCGTCGCACCGCAACGGTAATCCTGTGCGCGGCCCCGGTCCCCTCATAGACCGACCGGGTGCCACTGCCGAGTGCCAACAAACCGCCGTTCTTCTATGTAACGGCAGAGTTTAGGACTCGGCCATGCGGGCCATTCTCAATGCCGCAGGCGAAACGGGCAATCTATTCGTCGACAGCCTCGACGAGGAGACCCGCGAACACCTCATGCCCTACCTCACCCGCGTTTCGCTCCGACAGCACGACGTCCTTTACGAGCCAGGTGCAACCATCGAGCAGGTTCTGTTTCCGAGCGGCTCGGTCGTGTCGGTTATCACCCAGATGCTCGACGGCTCGACCGTTGAGGTCGGATTCATCGGCCGCGAGGGAACGACCGGACTGGCCCTTGCACTCGGATCCCGCCAAGTAGCGCAACGGGCGCTCGTCCAAATCCCCGATGGCGGCATGAGCATGAGCGCCTCCGACTTTGAGGTCTGCCTCGCAAGCCAGCCAAGTCTGGAGAGGCAGGTGTTGCGTTACGCGCAAGCCACGATCGCCGCGATCTCTCAGTTTGCTGCCTGCAACCGGCTGCACCCGGTCAACGAACGATTCGCTCGCTGGCTGCTGATGGCGCACGACCGGGTCCCCGACGATACGATCATGCTGACCCACGAATTCTTGGGCCAGATGCTCGGCGTGCGACGCGCGGGGGTTACCGTGGCCGCGCTGACCTTGCAGCGCTTGGGGTTCATCGAATACAGCCAGGGCCGCATCCTGATTCGCAATCGCGCCGGGCTCGAGGGCGCTTCCTGCGAGTGCTATCTGGCGGTCGAACGTGAATTCACCAGCATTATGGGCTATTCGCTCCGCAAATCCCAAAGGACGGCCTAGCGAGCGCTACAGCGGGGCGTCCTTTTCGTGCTGGGCATACAGGCGTTGATCGAAATACCAGTCGGGCAGCGACGGTGGGAACGAGATGTCGCGGAAATGGTAGTCGACTTCTTTTCCGTCATCGTTATAGTTGTCGCCGACGACGCCGTGGATGTCGGTGACGACCGGAATGCCTTGCAGCATGCCCATCGCGATCGTGAACGTTACCGAATACGTGCTGCCGTGCTCGACGAAGAGCCGGTCGCTAGCGACGAGCTTTTGTAGTTCCAAGGTTGATTTATCGACAAAGAGCTCGCGCAGACGGTTGCGCTCGGGATCCCGCTTCGGCTCGAGGACGAGATGCAGCTGCGAGCCCTCGGTCGTCATCGAAACGACGTTGTAGTCGGTTTCGGTGATGACCGTCACCTGACCGATCACCGGCAGCGGCGTCTGATTCGGCTCGGGCGTGGGGACGAAACTGACCGGCTGCGGATGAAGCGGCGCCGGCTCGAACAGATCGGCGGTCGGAGGACCCGGATCGCGCGCCTCGTTGAAGGCCGGCCGTTGAAACTCGAGAAAGCCGCGAAAATAGTCCCGATAGACTTTGCGCGCGAGTGCGCCGCGATCCGAGCTTCGCAGCCAGACGTGGTAGGTGTAGCTCTCGAGGTAGTCGGGATATCCCTCCGAGATGTTTTGCTTGCGCTCGATCGTGTAGACGACGTACGGCGGCGGCGGGCGGTGCGAGCGAAACTTCGCGCGGATCAGCCCGAGCATGCGCGTCGGCGAGGGTGTATCCGTGGACGCGGGGGCGGGCGTCGCCGGGCCGGCCACGGCCAAGGCTAAGAGCAACGTGAGAAGGATCGGCATGATATCGCTGCCGTTTCTTCGTTGCGGGCCCCCGGATGCCGCCTGCCGGCTCGACCCTCCAAACCGGCTAACTGAAATATTTGAACGCGATGACCTCGTAGAGGCCGAACGCGACGTTGAGAACGCAGACGGCGAGGATCGGTCGCGGCACCCCGCGCCGTAGCCCGTAGGCCAGCAGCGCGGTCACGAACGGCAGGAAATCGAGCGCGTGGCGGGCGCCGAACTGGTAGTCGCCGGTCCCGTAGTACAACAGCGTCGGCACGAGCGTGAGGATCGCGAGCAGCCAAAGATACGGAACGTAGCGCTCCCGCAGCGGTGCCCAGAAGGCTCCGCTGAAGCCGAGGCTCGTCCAAGTGAGGCTGAGGCCGAACTTCGGCGGAACGATCCACGGAAACGCCGTCGTGAAGGCCGGCCCGGACAGACCGAAGAGCGCGCGCAACTGCATCGGAACGTGCAGAAGGCCGAAAGCGGGCTCGCCGGATTTCGAGCGCACGTCCATGATCTTCCAGAAGAGCGTGAACCCGATATCGAAGACCGTGCCCCAGCGCGCAAGGTTGTACGCGACCCATAGCCCAGCCAGCGGAAGCGCGACGAGCGCGAAATCGCGCAGTCCCCGCCGGCCGCCGGCTTGGTAGACGAGCCACGCGTAGACGGCGACCGCCGGCAGCAGCGGATAGCGCGAGAAGGCGGCGGCGATCGCCCACAGAGCGACCAGCCAGCCGCGACGCCGTCCGTGCAGTTCGGCTAGCGCCAGCATGCTGAAGGTCACCGCCGAGGCGTGCGCGATGAACCACACGTCGCCCACGGCGCCGGCGTAAAAGTACGTCGACGCGAACACGAGCATGCCCACCGTCAGCGCGCACAAGGCCGGACGAAGCCCGATACGGCGGCACAGCGTCCAGCCCGCCGCGGCGCCCAATCCAAGCAGCAGAGCGGAAACCAGCGTTTGGTTCGCCGCCTCGCCCCAAACCGCGACCAGCGGCAGCATCAGCACGCCCGGCGTCGGAGCCTCGATGACGTAGGCACGTCCGTGATACGGAATCGCGTCGATCCAGTCTCCCGGCCAGTGAATCCACAACCGCCCGTGGAGCCACGCTTGGGCAAGGTAGACGTAGTTGTCGTACGCCGTCGGACGCAGCCCTCCGAAGGCCGCTGCCGCCGCAAAAACGACCGCACCGGCCAAGGCCGCCTCCCAACGCGCGGGCTGGTCGTGCTGCGCGGCGGCTACCGACGCCGATACGGCCTGCGAAGCGCTCGCCACAGCGGACGCCGGTTCCGCGCTCCCGCAGTGAAGCCTTGTCCGTCAGGGCGAAGCACGGCCAAATGAGCTCGCCTGTTATCGATGCCCACACGCATCTGCACCCGCCGCGCCTATTCGCGGCCATTCGCCGTTGGTTCGCCGAACGCAGCAGTTGGGATATTTCCGTGCACCCCACCGAGCCGCCGGCGGTGGCCGATTGCTTGCGTCGCGCCGGGGTCGACCGTTTCATCTTTTTCAGTTACGCGCATCGCACCGGCATCGCGCGCGAACTCAATGCGTGGCTGGTCGAGACCTCGCGCTCGCTCGACCGTTTTGGGATTCCCCTCGGCACCGTGCACCTTGACGATCCCGCGTACCTCGAGGATGCGCGGCTCGCGCTCGAGGCGGGCTGCGCGGGCTTCAAGATCCACGAGGACGTGCAGCGTCTGGCGCTCGACGACGAGCGCTTCATCCCCGTCTTCGAAATGGTCGAGGCACACGGCGGCGCCGTCGTCGCTCACGTGGGGCCGATCCCGTGGGACTATTTGCCGGGCGCCGGCCTCGAGCGCGTGCGTCGCGTCTTGACGCGTCACCCCCGCTTGAGCCTGATCGTCGCGCACCTCGGCGTACCCGACACAAGCGCGTACTTCGCGCTGATGGACGCCTTTCCGAACCTTTACCTCGACACGACCATGCTGCTGGCGGCGAGCTCTCCGATCCGTCCGCCGGTCGACCTCTTGCCGATCGGTACCTTCGCGACCCGCGTGCTTTACGGAACCGATTTTCCGAACATTCCGTATGCGTACGAAAGCGAGCGGTCCGGCCTCACTAAGCTCGGTTTCGGACCGGAGGTCGAGGCCGCCGTCTTGGGGGGCAACGCCGCCCGCATCTTCGCTCGCTTCTTGTGAGGGTGCATGCCGCGTGGCAGAGAACCTCGCTCGGCAAATGAACGATCCAGAGATTCACCAGCATATCGAAGAGCTCGTCGCGGAAGAGCACCGCTTGCTCGACCAGGCGGAAGCGCATACCCTTTCGGCCGACGGAGTCGCCCGGCTGAAGGAAGTTGAAGTCCAGCTCGACCGCTATTTCGATTTGCTGCGGCAGCGACGCGCGCGTGAAGAGTTCGGGCAGAATCCGGAGAGCGCGAAACTGCGGCCGGCCGAAACAGTCGAACGCTACTTGCAGTAGCCGATCGCTCTCGCGACGAAGCTGCGCCGCAATGAGGTTGCTGCGCGCCCTCGTCGTCGTCGCGCTGTTTGTCGTTGCCGTCTATTATGGATACCGCGTCTTCGCCGGGCGGCCCCGTCCGGTGGCGGCTGCCACGGTCACCGTCTACTATTGCAAGACCGACGGCGAGACGCTCGTTCCGTGGAAGCTCACGCTCGGCCCTGCCCGCGATCGCAAGAGCGTTGCCTTCTACGCAGCGACCCAAGCGGTCGCAGGACCATCGTCAGACATCGACGCGATTCGCTTTCCGAGCGGCACGATCGTGCATGCGGTCGACGTCGACGGCTCGACGGCCATCGTCGATCTCGGCGGGGCGCTCGCCAAACCAACCGCCGGCAGCTTCGCCGAAAGCGCTGAATTCAAAGCGCTCGTGTGGACGCTTACCGCGTTGCCCGGGATCGGTTCGGTGCAGGTGAAGCTCGACGGCATCCGCGTTCCGACCCTTCCCGGAGGACATTTTGAACTCGATGAGCCGCTTTCGCGTGCGAGTTTCTAACGGCTCGCCCGGCCCCGCGCGGCCGGCTTGCTGGGCGCTCGTCGCGCTTTTCGTCCTCTCGATCGTCTCGCCGGCACGCGCCCAACCGGCGCCGAACCTGTGGTTCGCGGGGACGTGGCTCGTTCTCGAACGCAGCCAAACGCGCGGCGGCGAGATAGCCGTTCCCACCGACGACCCCGCGCTGGCGCGTTTCTTGGCGCATCTCGGCGCGACGCTGTCGTACGACCCGGCGCAACGCTACGCGATCGTGACGACCGCCGACTATCGCACGATCGCCTTTACGATCGGTGACAAGCGCTACGCGGTCGGCGCGGTGACCGAGACGGCACCCTTCGCTCCCTACGTGTCGGGCGGCGAAGCCTACCTCCCATTCGTAGCGCTCGCCGAAGCGCTCTACGTTCAGCCGGTTAGCCAGGCTGACGCGACCGTTTTGCAGCCGCAGATCGCTTCGCTCGACGTGCGCAACGAGGGCCGCGTTTCGGTCGTGACCCTGCACGGAGCGGCAACCTTGCGCTTCAAGCGCCTCAGCGCAGGGAGCGACGGACGGCTTTCACTCGCATTCCTCGGAACCGCCTCGACGCTCGACCCGTATCGCGACGTCGCGGGCGACGGACTTCGCAGCATTTCGATATCGGTCGGCGGCTCGGTGCGCAATCCGACGACGACGGTAACCTTCCAGGCGCCTCCCGGCGGCTTGCACGCCCTGATGCCGGCCGGGGCGCCCAACGCGCTCGCCGTTGCATTCGCGCCGCCCGGCGTTCCGTTGACGGGCACGCCCGTCCCGGCGAGCGGGGTGGCGAGCGTGGCGGCCGCCGGCCCGGCGCCTGTACCGACCGCCTCAGAGCAGACGACGGGCGAATACGCGCCCGCCGGCGCCAATGTCCCGGCCGCCGAGCCAAGCACATATCAGGCTCCCGGTTATGCTGCGCCTGCGCCGCCTGCGCCGGCGAGCGCGCAGCCGGTCCAAGTCGTAAACTTCGAGTCGGAGCAGGCCGATCAAGGGCTCAACGTTCGGGTGTGGCTTGCCGGTGGAAGCGTCGCCTACGAGTGGCACCGCCTCCCCGACAACCGCTGGTACATCGACTTCAAGAATGCGACCCTGGCCGTCGCTCCGCAAGATGAAACGCTGCAAAACGACGCGGTGCTGTCGCTGCGTCTCAAGCAGGTCACGCTCGATCCGTATCCGGTCGTACGGGTGGCTTTGAGCTTGGCGACGCCGCGGCTCGTCAATTTGGTGCCGTTCGACGGCGGCGTGACGATTGCGGTCGATAGGCTCGACGATCTCGCGCCCGCGAAAGTCGGGATCGGCACGCTATCCGCCGGCGTTCTGGCCGCAGCAACACCCACCGACCAGACCGTCGACCAAACTCCGGCGCCCATCGTCGAGCCGACGCCGTGGAAGTTCACGCCGGTTCCGGTCGTCGCTTACGCGGCGCCCAACCCGCGGCTGATCGTTATCGATCCGGGTCACGGTGGAAGCGACACCGGCGCGATGCAGCGCGGCCTAGTCGAAAAGGAACTCACGTTGGACATTTCCGACCGGCTGCGCTCGCTGCTCGTCGCGCGCGGATGGCTGGTCAAGATGACACGCGACAGCGACGTCGACGTCTTCGAACCAAACGACTCGGCCCACGATGAACTGCAGGCGCGCTGCGACATCGCCAACCGCGCCGGTGCGCGAATGTTCATCAGCGTTCACGTCAATAGCTACACGTCCGGTTCGCTCAACGGTACGACGACGTACTACTACAAGGGTGTCGACCTCTCGCTGGCCCAAGCGATCCACAGCCGCCTGATCGAAAGTCTCGGCACGGCCGACCGAGGCGTGCGAAAGGAAAACTTCTACGTCATCCACCACACGGTGATGCCGGCGACGCTGGTGGAGACCGCGTTCATGTCGAACGCCGCAGACGCGCAGCTGTTGCGCTCCCCGGCATGGCGCCAGAAGGTCGCGGGCGCCATTGCCGACGGCGTCGGAGACTACGCAGGGGCGCCCCCGCCCAAGTCGAGCGCTCCGGCCGAAACCTCGGACACCGACACACCCGTTCCCGACCGGTAAGGACGCGACCATTCTCGGCATCTTTGATTCAGGTCTCGGAGGGCTCACGGTCCTGCGCCACGTGCGCGCGCGGCTTCCCACCCAAGACATCGTCTATCTTGCCGATCAGCGGCACGCACCGTACGGCGACCGCACCCATGCAGAGTTGCGCGGTTTGCTCGCCGCCAACATCGCGTCGCTGGAAGAGGCCGGGGTCGATGCCATCGTCATGGGCTGCAACACGTCGTGTTCCATCGCGGCGCGTTACGGTTGGCCCGAACACCGCGTCCCGGTTCTTGACCTCATCGCCGCCGCCGCTGAAGCGGTCGCGCGCTCCGGCGCAAAACGCATCGCCGTCCTCGCGACAACCGCAACCGCAGGCAGCGGCGCCTACGGCGACGCAATACGGCGCCTCGTGCCGCAAGCCCGGGTTGAAGAGGTCGCCGCCCCCGCCCTCGTCCCGCTCGTCGAAGCCGGAAAGCTCGACGGAGAGGAGCCGCGCGCAGCAGTCGCCGCAGCCTGCGCCTATTTTGCCGCCCCGTTCGATGCGATCGTCCTAGCGTGCACGCACTACCCGTTGCTCGACGCACACTTCGCAGCCGTCTTAGGCCAACGAATCGCCCGTATCGATCCCGCCGTCGCCCAGAGCGAACGTACGGCAGCGTACGTCGCCACGCGCTCCGGAAACCACACAAACGGTCACGCCCGCGGCCAAACCCGCTACCTCACGAGCGGCCCCCTCGACCATTTCAAATCCGGCCTCGCTCAAATCCTCGGCCCCCTCCTTCCAAACGACGACATCGCACAAGTCCCGTACGCAACGCCCAACGCTGTGCCGAAAACGTTATGATGGCCGCTCGGGCCGAGAGCATTTGGTCTCGCTTCGCCGCTGCGGCGCATCCGGCGCCTCCGCGGCTGCTCCCGCGACGCTCCCGCCCTCCGGGCTCCGCGTCGCTAAGAAAGCCGCGAGACCAAATGCTCTCGGCCCGAGCGGCCATCATAACGTTTTAGATCAAGTGGAAGAAACGATAGAAGAGCAAGACGCTGCCGGCGCCGAGCGCGGAGCCGGCGATCACTTGGAGCGGCGTGTGGGCTTTGAGATAGACGCGCGACCAGCCCACGATCGGGATCAGTACCAAGAAGGGCAATGGCTGCTGGCCGTACAGGTAGATCAGGGCGACCAGCGGCGCGGTAATGCCGATCGCGTGCGTCGATATTTTCCAATACCGGGTGATGTACTGCGTGACGAGGGTGGCGGTCGCATAGCCGCCCATGCTCGCCACGAGCAGCGCCGGCGCGTGGAGCAGCCACAGCGCTGCGGCGCCGGCCGAATAGAAGATGACGAAGACGCCGAAGACGCGCTCGCGTTCGCTCCGAATCGACATCTCGAGATCGGCGATCCGATCGGTGCTGTAGAGCCAAAGCACGTAGAGCATCGGGCCGATCGACGTGAAAAACGTGCTGACGAAGAGGTAGAACCAGAACGAGCGCGTGTCCTTGGCACAGACGTGCGCCAGCACGACGAACAGCGCCAGGGCCGTCAGGAAGGGGTTCAGGACGGTCGAGAAGAGGCGCGCCATGTCGGTCGCAACGCGACGCCGGCGGCTCAACGGCACCGGCTTTCGCGCACCCGTCTCGGGGGCCGGCAGTGGACGCATCCTTCTTGGAGTTCGTTCCGGCAAAGGTACGCTCCCCGCGCTTGCTCGCTATTTCAGGCGCGGCGGCGCGTAAGAATCGATTGGCTGTATCGGCATGCGAGAATGGCTGGTCCGGCCGCTCGTCTAAGGAGTGGAAGCATGGTAATCGAGCGCATTGACTCGCCCCGCGACCTCAAGCGGCTGACGCGAAACGAGATAGACGTTCTAGCTCGCGAGATTCGCGAGACGCTTGTCGAGGCGTGTGCGAAGAACGGCGGTCACCTCGCGCCCAACCTCGGCGTGGTCGAGCTGACGCTGGCCTTGCATCGCGTTCTTTCCGCGCCGAAGGACAAGATCGTCTGGGACGTGAGCCATCAGGTCTACGTCCAGAAGATCCTGACCGGCCGGCGCGACCGTATCATGACGATTCGTAAGGGCGGCGGCCTTTCCGGTTTCGCAATGCGCAGCGAGTCCGAATTCGACGTCTTCGGTGCGGGACACGCGTCGACGTCGATCTCGGCAGCGCTCGGCATGGCGCAGGCGCGCGACCTCAACGGGACTGACGAAACGATCGTGGCCATCATCGGTGACGGTGCCCTCACGGGCGGGCTCGCCTACGAGGCGATCAACAATGCCGGCCAGCTCAAGTCGAACTTCATCGTCATCCTCAATGACAACGAGATGTCGATCGCGCCCAACGTCGGCGCTATGAACCGCTATCTCGGGACCCTTCGGTCGAAGCCGTTCTTCAACGCCGCCCGCGAGAAGGCAAAGGATTTTCTGGGCCACGTCCCGTTTGGCGACGTCACGCGCAAAGCGCTCTCGACCTGGGAGGAGGCGGCAATGCGCTTCACCTCCAGCGAGCCGAAGGCGGCGGTCATCTTCGAGGAGATGGGGTTCCGCTACGTCGGTCCAATCGACGGTCACGATTACGACACCCTCGTTGACGTGATCTCGAACGCGCGTAAGATTGCGGGTCCCGTGCTGCTGCACGTCTACACGGTTAAAGGCAAGGGTTTCGAACCGGCCGAGCTCGACAAGCGGACCTTTCATGGCTGCGGACCTTTCGAGCTCGAGAACGGCAAGATCGAGTTCAAGCCGACCGCGCGCCCGACGTTTTCCGAAGCCTTCGGCGAAGCGCTGACGACCCTCGCCGATCGCGATCGGCGGATCATCGGAATCACGGCGGCGATGCCGGATGGGACGAAGCTCTCGAAATTTGCCAAGAAGCATCCCGATCGGTATTTCGATGTCGGAATCGCCGAAGCGCACGCGGTCTGCTTCGCCGCCGGTGCAGCCACTGCGGGGCTCAAACCGGTCGTCGCGATCTACTCGACTTTCTTGCAGCGCGCCTACGACCAGGTCGTCCACGATGTCGTCATCCAGAACTTGCCGGTCGTGTTTTGCATGGACCGGGCGGGCGTCGCGGGCGACGACGGCCCAACTCACATGGGGCTCTACGACATCGCATACATGCGGACGCTGCCCTTCATGACGATCCTGGCGCCCCGCACCGAGGACGAAGTCCTCCCGATGCTCGAGCACGCCCTAACCCTCGGCTCTCCAGTTGCCATACGCTATCCGCGCGGCAACTCGCAAGGCAATCACCTAGAGCCGCCGGCACCGATCGTTCATGGCCGTGCCGAGGTGCTACGCCGCGGCAGCGGCGTCGCGATCCTAGCACTCGGAAACACCTGCGACGTCGCACTAGACGCATACGACCTCGTCGCGGCGGCGCCCAAGCCCACGGTCGTCAACATGCGCTTCGTGTGCCCCCTCGACGAAGCACTCTTACTAGAGCTCGCGCAGAGCCACGAGCGCTTCATCACCTTGGAAGAGCATTCGCTCGCCGGCGGCTTCGGCTCAGCCGTCATCGAGTTCGCCTCAGACCGAGGCTTAACGACGACCATCGAGCGCATCGGCGTCCCCAACGCCCTGATCCAGCACGACAAACAACCCCAGCAGCGCGCCGGCTTCGGCCTCTCCGGCGAAGCGCTTGCCGCACGCATCCGGTCTGTAGCCACCGCCTCGTTGTAAGGGAGCTCCTGGCTCTCCCGCGGCCGAGGACGTGAGGCCTCGCTTCGCCCTTGCGGCGCATCCGGCGCCGCAAGGGATGCTCACGCGGGGCTGCCGCCCTCCGGGCTCCGCCCCGCTTTGAAAGCCGCTCGGCCAAACGCCCTCGGCCGCGGGAGAGCCAGGAGCTCCCTTACAACGGGACCGCCGCAACGGACGGCGGGGTACGGCGCGACCCCTCGTCGAATGGGCCGCGTCGGATTCGTGAGGTTCAGGCCTCGCGAACGACCTTGTGCCGGAGCTCGTACATATAATCGTGACAGCACTTCTCGTCTCCCCGATGCTGGCGGCCGCGACCGCCGCGAAAGCAGCTACGCTTACTGCGACCGGAGCCGCCGCCGCAGGGGCTAAAGCGACCGCGGCGGCCACGATCTCGCCGCAAGTCCAACGGGCGCTGCAAAACTTTCAGTTTAGCGCCCACAAATCGGCGCTCGCGCTCAACTACCCGTGGTTGACGCACGCCTTTGCCGCCATCTTCGTTTGTTTGGCGGTCACGCTCGTCTTTCTGCTCGCGATTCAGACGACCAAGCAAGAGGGATTGAGCGGAACGATCGGCGGGCGCGTCGAGTCGGCCTATCGGCCCCGCTTGGGCTTCGATCAGCAACTCCAGCGAATTACCGGTATCGTCGCGATCAGCTTCGTCATCTTCGGCACGTTCGTCAGCCTCTCCGGGATCTAGAGCCGAAGCCTTGGCCCTCCTTGAAGTCAAGAATTTGCGGGTCGGCTTCAAAACCGACGACGGCTTCGTCAGCGCCGTTAACGGCCTAAGCTACTCGGTCGAGAGCGGATCGACCCTCGGCATCGTTGGCGAATCGGGTTCGGGTAAGTCGGTCAACGCGCTCTCGATCATGCGCCTGATTCCGATGCCTCCGGGCCGCATCGAAGGGGGTTCGGTCGAGCTGCGCGGTGAGAATCTTCTGCAGAAGAGCGAGGCCGAGATGCGGAAGATTCGCGGCAACGACATCGCGATGATCTTCCAGGACCCGATGACCTCGCTCAATCCGGTCCTCACGGTCGGCGACCAAATCGGCGAGTCGATACAACTGCACCTCAAGCTCAATAAGCGCGACACCTTGGCCAAGACGGTCGACATGCTGCGGCTGGTGCGCATTCCGCTCCCCGAGAAGCGGGTGCGCGAGTACCCGCATCAGCTCTCCGGAGGGATGAGGCAACGCGTCATGATCGCCATGGCCTTGGCCTGCGACCCCGACGTCCTGATCGCCGACGAGCCGACCACCGCGCTCGACGTCACGATTCAAGCCCAGATCATCGAGTTGATGAACGAGATGCAGCGGCGCTTGGGATCGGCCATCATTCTGATCACGCACGATCTGGGAGTCGTCGCCGAGACCTGCCGCTACGTGCTCGTGATGTATGCCGGCAACATGGTCGAATACGGGACGGCCGAGCAGATCTTCGGCCAGCCGAAACATCCGTACACGATGGGTCTGTTGGCCTCGCTGCCGCGCCTTGACGAGACGGAGCACTCGCGCCTCGTGCCGATCGAAGGGCAGCCGCCCAATCTTCTGCACATCCCGACCGGCTGCGCGTTTGCGCCGCGCTGCAAGTATCGCATGCCGATCTGCGACTCGCCCGTCCCGCTGTTCGATTTCGGCGCGGGGCACGTCGCGCGCTGCTTCTTATACGACGAGCGGACCGCGGGCGAGCGCAAGCTGCCGGTCGAGTCCGCGCCGGAAGTTCCGAACTCGGCCACCTCGGCGAAGACCGTTCAGGCGACCGGGGCAGCCGCCTCGTGAGCCCCGACGGAAAACCGGGCGTCGATCTGCTCGAGGTCCGCGACCTCTACAAGTATTTTCCGATTCACGCCGGCATTTTGTCGCGTCACGTCGGCGACGTGCGCGCCGTCGACGGCGTCGACTTTACGATCCGGCAGGGCGAAACGCTGGGCCTCGTGGGCGAGTCCGGCTCGGGCAAGACGACGGCGGGACGCGTCGTGTTGCGCCTTCTGCCGGCGACCAAAGGCGAGGTTCTCTTCGAAGGCCGCGACGTGCAGAAGCTCTCGCGCCAAGAAGTCCGCAAGCTGCGCAAAGAGATGCAAATCATCTTCCAGGACCCCTACGCGTCGCTCAACCCGCGCATGACGGTCGGCGACATCGTCGGGGAGCCGCTGGCGATCCATCGCATCGCGAAGGGAAAAGCCGCCGAGCAGCGAGTCCAGGAACTGCTGCGCCTGGTCGGGCTTCAACCGTATCACGCGAACCGCTACCCGCATGAGTTTTCCGGGGGCCAGCGCCAGCGCATCGGCATCGCCCGAGCGCTCGCCGTGGGCCCCAAGTTCATCGTGGCCGACGAGCCGGTCTCGGCGCTCGACGTTTCGATCCAGGCGCAAGTGATCAACCTATTGCAGGATCTGCAAGAGCAGTTTTCGTTGACCTACCTGTTCATCGCCCACGATCTGTCGGTCGTGCGGCACATCTCAACCCGCGTCGCGGTCATGTACGTGGGCAAGATCGTCGAAATCGCCGACCGCGACGCCCTGTACCAGAACCCGCTCCATCCGTACACCCAGGCGCTTCTGTCGGCGATTCCGATCCCCGATCCGGCCGTCGAAGGGCGTCGTAAACGGATCATCATCAGCGGCGACATCCCCTCGCCCGTCAACCCCCCCTCCGGCTGCCGCTTTCATACGCGCTGCCCGATCGCATTCGACCGCTGTAAGGTCGAGGTGCCGCCGCTCAAGGCGTACGGCGTCAGACACGTCGCGGCGTGCCATTGGGTCGAAGAGCACAATGGAAACGCTCCCGACTTGACCAGCGGTCCGGCCGTCGTCGCATAAGAAAGAGAGCGATTGCCGCGCAACCGCTCTCCATCGATTCGGGTTTGGCCGGGCGCCTCAGGCTTTCTTCTTGCGTCCGCCCTTCTTGCGCGCGCCTTTCTTCCGGCCGTTCTTGGCTGCGCCTTTCTTGCGCCCGCCCTTCTTGCGCCCTGCCTTCTTGGCTGCGCCTTTCTTGCGACCGCCCTTCTTGGCTGCGCCCTTCTTGCGTCCGGCCTTCTTGGCTGTGCCTTTCTTGCGTCCGCCCTTCTTGGCTGCGCCCTTCTTGCGCGTGGCTTTCTTCGCGCCGGTGGCCTTCTTGGCGCCCTTCTTGCGTCCGCCTTTCTTGCGAGCCGGAGCGCTCGCGGCGCCGGCCGACGCCTTCTTGCGCGACGCCTTCTTGCGTGACGATTTACGACGTGGCGTGGGCGCCGAGCCCATCTCTTCGCCGTGCTCCATATCCGTTTCCAACAATGACCTCCTCGTCCAGGTTGGACGATCGACGTGTGCACACGCTGACAAGATGTCAACGTCTTTGGTGGCATCTTATAACGCGACGCGAAATTATGCAACATTTAAGCGCACGCGCGACCGTTTTGCGATGCACTCACGGTGCCGCTCGGGAGCGTTCCAGAGCTCCCGCAAAGCCGTCGCCGGCCCGTTTTCTTTGCGTCCGGCTTGACGGCGGCGCTATACTTAGGGCGTTTTCGCCGCCGTTGGCCTTGGGAGTGCGACGACGAATCGGGTATCCGCCGCCACGGCGGGAACGGGGCATGGAGGTTCTGCCGGTGACCGGGACGCAAACAGTTTGAAGAAGCCGCTGGTCATCGTCGAGTCGCCTACCAAGGCGCGCACGATCAAGAAATTTCTGCCGGCTCGGTACGTCGTGAAAGCCTCTGTCGGGCACGTGCGCGACCTCCCCAAGAGCACGCTCGGGGTCGACATCGAGCACGATTTCGCACCCCGCTACCTGACGATTAAAGGTAAGGGCGAGGTCATCAAGGACCTCAAGAACGCGCTCAAAGGCGCAACCGACGTCTTCCTTGCGACCGACCCCGACCGCGAGGGCGAAGCGATCGCGTGGCACCTCGCCCAGCTGCTGCGCCTCGAGAACCCCAAACGCATCGAACTCCACGAGATCACCAAGGAGGCTGCGCTGCGGGCCATCGCCGCCGCGCATCCAATCGACATGGACCGCGTCAATGCGCAGCAGGCGCGGCGCATCCTCGACCGGCTTGTCGGCTACAAGATCTCGCCGCTGCTGTGGGCCAAAGTGCGCGGCGGGCTGTCAGCCGGGCGCGTCCAGTCGGTAGCGGTTCGGTTGATCGTCGATCGCGAACGCGAAATCGAGCGCTTCGTTTCTCGCGAGTTTTGGACGATCACCGCACGCCTCGCAAAGGTCGGCGGCGCGGCCCGAAATGGTGCGGAGGTCGAGGAGCGGGTCTTTCCGGCGGAGCTCGTTGAGATCGACGGCGTGAAAGCCGAGGTCGACAACGGAGGGCGCGCCGATCAAATCGTCGCCGATCTCCAGGATGCGCGATTCGCGGTCCTCGCGGTCAAGCAGCGCGAGACCAGCCGCAGTCCGGCCGCGCCCTTTACGACGTCGACGCTGCAGCAGGAGGCCTCACGCAAGCTGCGTTTTCGCGTTCGGCGCACGATGCAGCTGGCGCAAGCGCTCTACGAGGGTGTCGATGTCGGCGCCGAGGGTACGCAGGGTCTGATTACCTACATGCGCACCGACTCGACGCGTATCTCCGACGAGGCGCGCGCCTCAGCCAAGGAGTTCGTCGAGGCGACCTACGGCCAGCGCTTCTACGGTGGTGCGCGTCAGTACAAGCTGCGCGAAGGAGCTCAGGACGCGCACGAAGCGATTCGTCCGACCTCGGTGGCGCGCACGCCCGAGTCGCTGACGGGCTACCTAAAACGCGATGAGTTGAAGCTCTACCGGCTCATTTGGGAGCGTTTCGTCGCCTCGCAGATGGCCGCCGCCACCTTCGACCAAACGACGGTCGAGATCGACGCAAAACCGCTCCGCGGAACGTCGGCGTACCTTTTCCGCGTCACCGGAACCGTCCCGAAGTTTGCCGGCTTCACCGCCGTCTACGAGGAGGGTCGCGACGACGATTCTGCCGCGACGGCGCTCACGGCGAAAAATGGGAAGGCGCCGCGCGTCATGCTGCCGCCGCTCGCCGCCGGCGAGCCGCTCGACAAGCGGGCAATCGAGCCAAAACAGCGCTTCACCGAGCCCCCGCCGCGCTTCACCGAAGCGTCGCTGGTGCGCGCGCTTGAAGAGAACGGCATCGGGCGCCCGTCGACCTACAGCTCTATCGTGGAGACCATCCAGGCGCGGCAGTACGTCGAGCAGCTCGAGCGGCGCTTCCATCCGACCGAGATCGGCATCGCGGTCAACGACCTGCTGGTCGAGCACTTCAAGGACATCATCGATCTGCGCTACACCGCCAAGATGGAGCGTGAGCTCGACCTGGTCGAAGAGCATAAGGAAGACTGGGTCGAAGTGCTGCGGCGCTTCTACGGCCCATTCGAACGAGATCTCGAGAGCGCCGAGAGAAAGCTGCCCAAGCTCGAGATCAAGGACGAGCCGACCGACGAAATTTGTCCGAACTGCGGGCGCCCCATGGTGATCAAGACCGGACGTTTTGGGCGTTTCATCTCGTGCACCGGCTACCCCGAGTGCAAGTCCACCAAAGCGATTCTCAAAGAGACCGGAGCGCTCTGCCCCAAGGACGGCGGCATGGTCGTCGAACGCAAGTCGCGCCGCGGGCGCACGTTCTACGGCTGCGCGAACTACCCGGCTTGCGATTTCGTCTCGTGGGATCGCGTGGTGCCGGAACCCTGCCCGATTTGCGGCGCGTACGTCGTCGAGAAACGGAAGCGCGGAGGTATCGTCGCCTTCCAGTGCAGCGCCGACAAGGCGCACGAAATCGCAGGGGGTTCGACGACGGTCGAATCCGATGAGGTCGCGCTCGAGGAGGATCGCGAGCACGCCCATCTCTGAAGCGCCGCGAATCCGCGTCGTCGGTGCGGGCTTGGCCGGCTGCGAGGCAGCGTGGCAGGCGGCGCAGCGTGGACTCGACGTCGAGCTCTACGAGATGCGACCCGCCAAGACGGGGCCGGCCCATAAAACGGCAAGCTTCGCCGAGCTCGTCTGCTCGAATTCGTTGCGCGGCGCGGCGCTTGAGAACGCGGTCGGTCTGCTCAAGGAAGAACTTGCGCGCTTGGATTCGCTGATCGTCGGGGCGGCTCGCGAAAGCGCCGTGCCGGCCGGCGGAGCACTTGCGGTCGATCGCGAGCGCTTCGCAAACCTGGTGGAGTCGCGTCTGTCGACCCACCCGCGCGTCCACATTCTGCGCACGGAAGTCACGGCGATCGAGCCGGACGTCCCGACGATCGTAGCCTGTGGCCCGTTGCCGTCGGAGCCCCTCGCGACGGCGATCGACGCTTTGGTGGCCCGCGTTCGCGCTACCTCAGGAGGCGCCGGACGCTTACACTATTACGATGCCGCATCGCCGATCGTCGCGGCCGAGTCGCTCGATCTCTCGGCAATGTACCGCAAGTCGCGCTACGACAAGGGTGACGGCGACGACTACCTCAACATTCCGCTCGACCGCGAGCAGTACGCAGCGCTGGTGCAAGACTTGCGTGAATTGCCCAAGCATCAACCCAAGGACTTCGAGCTCGACCGGGCGGCCGGCAAGGTTCCCTACTTCGAGGGCTGCCTGCCGATCGAGGAGATGGCGCAGCGGGGCGAAGACGTGCTGCGCTACGGCCCCCTCAAACCAGTCGGCCTGCGCCATCCCGTCACCGGCAAAACCCCGCATGCGGTAGTCCAGCTCCGTAAGGAAAACCTCCAGGCTACAGCCTTCAATTTGGTCGGGTTTCAAACGAGGCTCACCTGGCCCGCGCAGAAGCAAGCCTTTGAGAAGCTGCCTGGTTTAGCGAATGCCGAGTGGCTGCGTTACGGGGTCATGCATCGCAACTCGTTTCTCGATGCGCCCCGTCTGCTCGATTCCGATCTGCGGTTGCGCGGATTCGCCGCGACCTGGTTCGCCGGCCAAATCACCGGCGCCGAAGGGTATGTCGAGGCCGCGGCCTGCGGACTCATCGCGGCCATCGGCGCCGCCCGCGTTCTGCGCGGACTGCCGGTTCTCGACCCGCCCGCGGACACGGCGCTGGCGGCAGTTTTGGGGCACCTGCAGAACGCGCAGACGCCTGACTTCCAACCCTCGAACGTCACGTGGGCGTACTTTTCAACGCTGCCCGGCGCGTCGCGCGACAAACGCGCGCGTCGCCGAGCCCTCGCCGAGCGCGCTCTCGAACGCATCGAATGCTGGCGCCGGCAACTTTCGGAAGAAGTGCTGAGCGCGGCCATCTAGTCGAGACGGAAGGATTTTTCTTCGGCTACGGCAAGGGCTTGCCAGTGCCGCGCTGGCGGCATGCTTCAGGGAGAAGGGAGTCCTTGTCATGCGTTTTATCCTCGCCGTAACGCTGACGATCGCGCTTGCACCCGCTGCGGCGCGCGCGCAGGCGATGGTTTCAGCTGCTGACCTGCAGCAGGCCACGCAGAGCTCGACGTCGTGGCTTACCTACGGCCACGACTACTCAAACGAGCGCTATTCGTCCTTAGCGCAGATCACGCCCCAAAATGCGGGCTCGCTGGTGCCGGCCTGGGTCTTTCAGACCGGGGTCGCGGCGGCTTTTGAAACGACGCCTGTCGTAGCCGATGGAAAGATGTTCGTAACCACCGCTTACGACCACGTTTTCGCCGTCGATCCGAGGACCGGTAAGAGCTTATGGCACTACCAAGCGAAGCTGGATAAGACGATCTTTTGCTGCGGGCCGGTCAACCGCGGCGTTGCGGTGGCCGACGGAGTCCTCTTCCTCGGTCAGCTCGACGGCAAGCTCGTCGCGCTCGACGAGAACACCGGTGCCGTGAAGTGGTCGATTCAGGCCGGCGACAACAACGCGGGATACTCGCTGACGATGGCGCCGCTGGTCTACAAGGACGTTGTGATCGTGGGCGGCGCGGGCGGCGAGTACGGCGTACGCGGCTCCGTCACTGCCTACGCGCGTTCCGACGGACACCAGGTATGGCGCTGGTACTCGACCGATGCCGAACATTGGGCCGGCACGTGGGCGACATCGACGCCGGACGGAGCAGACCTGCATCGCGATATCGCAGCCGAAAAGGCCGCCTTTCCGCAGTACAAAGATGCCTGGAAGGTCGGCGGCGGCGCCACCTGGATGACCCCCGCCATCGACGTCTCGCGCAACACGATCTACGTCACGACCGGCAACCCGGCGCCCGACCTGCTCGGGGCCGCGCGCCCGGGTGACGATCTCTTTACCGATTCGATCGTCGCGCTCGACCTCTCGACCGGCGCCATGAAGTGGTACTTCCAAGAGATTCCGCACGACGTGTGGGATCTCGACGCGGTCTCACCGGCCGTGCTTTTCGAGACGGCCGATCAATCCGGCAAGAGGGTCGCGGCCGTAGGCCAGGCCGGCAAGACGGGCTGGTTTTACGTCCTCGATCGCGACACCGGCAAGCTGATCCGCCGTTCGGACGCATTCGTTCCGCAAGCAAATATGTTCGCGCAGCCGACGGCGCAGGGCGTCCGCATGCTGCCCGGCGCCAACGGCGGCAACGAGTGGTCGCCGGTGTCGTACGATCCGACCGTGCACTACGTCGTCATCTCGGCGCTCCACCAACCGATGAACTATTTGACCCATCCGCAGCAACTCGAGTCGGGCGGCTTGTGGCTCGGCAGCGCTTTTAAGGGCATTCCGACGGAACAACAGTACGGACTGCTCTCGGCCATCGACACCGATACCGGAAAAGTCGTCTGGCAGGACAAGGTCGATACTCCGATGGTCGGCGGGTCCGTCTCGACCGGTGGCGGTGTAACGTTCGTCGGTGAGGGGAATGGGCTGTTCGATGCGGTCGACACCAAGTCGGGCAAGATGCTGTGGCAATTCCAGACCGGGGCAGGCGTCAACTCCGCGCCGATGGTTTACCAACTCGACGGCGTCGAGTACGTCGCCGTGGCTTCGGGCGGCAGTTTCCAGATTGGCACGCCGTACGGAGACTCGCTCTACGTTTTCCGGTTATCGCACTGATGCCGCAGGCGCAGGTCTAACCCATGCGTTGGATTGGCTTGCAAGCGCTCGTCGCGCTGGGTGCGTTCGCCTTGAGCGCACCCGGCGTGGTGCGTGCGCAGCAAATGCAGCCCCAGCCGTCCCCGGCTGCTGCGCCTGCCCAGGCGGGTCAGCCCGCCTGGATGACCGTCGATGCGCCACATAAGGCCGTCCATTTCGAGATTGCGATGGCCCAGAACGGCGACAACGGCACGTTGAACTTCAATGGGTACGCGCGCGGCGCGATGACCATCACCGTGCCGTTGGGCTGGCACGTAACGATGCACGTGACCAACGCCGGCTCCGGCGCGATCCCGCACTCGCTCGAGATCATTACGATCACCGAAAACATCCCGGCTCAGGGCGTCGAACCGCCCGCCTTCGGCGGCGCCGAGACGGTGGACTTGGTCGACGGGATGAAGGTCGGGCAGAGCGACCACGTCGATTTCGTTGCGAATGCGGCCGGTAAGTATTGGATGTTTTGCGGGGTTCCCGATCACGGGATCGGCGGCATGTGGGACTATTTCGTCATTTCGAACGCGGCCACCGCGCCGAGTGTAACCATCGTCAAAGACAAGTCGTAGAGAGGGGCATGCGCTTCCGCTCGACTACGATTCTCGCCGTCAGAAAGGACGGCAAGCTGGCGATCGCCGGCGACGGCCAAGTTACGTTCGATAAAACGATCATGAAGCATGGCGCCCATAAAGTGCGCCGTATCGCCGGCGGCAAGGTGCTCGCCGGCTTTGCGGGCGGCGCTGCCGACGGCATCACGCTGCTCGAGAAGTTCGAGAACAAGCTCGGCGAGTATAAGGACAACATCGTGCGCTCCGCGGTCGAGCTGGCCAAAGACTGGCGGCAAGACCGGATGCTGCGGCGCTTGGAGGCGCTCCTGATCGTCGGCAATGCCGACCATCTCTTCGTGATCAGCGGCAACGGCGACGTATTGGAGCCGGACGAAGGTATTGCCGCCATCGGCAGCGGCGGGTCCTACGCGCAAGCTGCGGCTACTGCCCTGGTTCGTTTCAGCACCCTCGACGCTGAGACGATCGCGCGCGAGTCCCTGACCATCGCATCGCGCATCGATATCTACACCAACGACGACATCATCGTCGAGGTGGTGGGGTGATCGATTTCGTCCGCGCCAACCACGATCGCTATCTGGCCGAACTGACCGACTGGATCGCGTGCCCCTCCGTCTCTGCCGACCCGGCGCGCCACGCCGAGGTGCACCGCTCCGCCGAGGTTGCGGCGCGGCGCATGCGCGCGGCCGGCCTAACCGAAGTGGAAGTCCTACCGACCGGCGGGTTACCGGTCGCGTTCGGCTCGTGGCTGCATGCTGAGGGCCGGCCGACCGTTTTGATCTACGGTCATCACGACGTCCAGCCGGAGGATCCGCTGGCGTTGTGGGACTCGCCGCCGTTCGTCGGCACCGTCCGCGATGGAAAGCTCTACGGCCGCGGCTCCGTCGACGACAAGGGTCAGGTCCTGATGCACTTGGCGGCCATCGAGGCGCATCTGCGCGTTCGCAGGCGCTTGCCGCTCAACGTCAAGGTCGTTGTCGAGGGCGAGGAAGAGATCGGCTCGCCGAGCTTCGAGGCGTTCTTGGCGCGCGAGCGTGAGCGCTTGGCCTGCGACCTCGTCGTCGTTTCCGATACGGCCATATTTGCCAAGGACGTTCCGTCGTTGACCGTTTCGCTGCGCGGCCTCGTGCACTGGGAAGTTACCGTTCGCGGCCCCTCCAGCGACTTGCACTCGGGTCAGTTCGGAGGTCTTGTCGTAAACCCGATCGAGTCGCTGGCGCGCATGCTTGCAACGTTGCGCGGTCCGGATGGGCGGATCGCCGTCGAGGGCTTCTACGACGGCGTCCGCGAGCCGTCGGAGCGCGAGCAGGCGGAGCTAGCTGGGCTGCCCTTCGACGCCGCTGCGGAGGCGCGCACCCTCGGCGTGACGGAGCTGGCGGGCGGCGAGCGCGAACGCCTGCCGCTCGAGCGGATGTGGCTGCGACCGACCTTAGAGTGCAACGGGATTTGGGGCGGTTACCAAGGGCCGGGCGCGAAAACGATCGTTCCGAGCTGGGCCAAGGCAAAGCTTTCCGCGCGTCTCGTCGAGGGCCAAGATCCGGCCCGGGTAAAGCTCGCGGTCAGCGCGCACCTCAAACGCGTCACCCCGCGCGGCGTTCGTCTCGAAGTCGAAGCCGCGGGCGACGTTCGCGCGGTCGCAACGTCGCGCGAGCATCCGGCGGTAGCCGCGGCGGCGCGGGCAATGGAACGCGGCTTCGGCAAGGCTCCGGTCTTCATCGGCACGGGCGGAACGATCGGGCCGGTTTCGAGCTTCGACCGCATCCTGCACCTCCCGCAGGTGCTCGTCGGCGTTGGCCTGCCGGACGACCAGATCCACGCCCCCAACGAGCATTTCGACCTCCGTCAATTCTTCGTGGGAATCGAGACGATGGCGTACCTCTACGACGAACTGGCAGCGGCGCTCTAGCGGCTCGCCGGAGCGCCGTAGCGACGGAAACCTTTCCGCGTGCGGCGGCGAATAGAGAAATATGCCTCAACAGGAACTGACCCCGCGCCAGACCGTGGCGGAGCTCGACCGCTACATCGTCGGCCAAGCCAAGGCCAAGCGCGCGGTTGCCATCGCAATGCGCAACCGCTATCGGCGCGAGCGGCTGGTCGGTGAAATTCGCGACGAGATCATTCCGAAGAACATCCTGATGATCGGCCCCACCGGCGTGGGGAAAACCGAGATCGCACGCCGTTTGGCGACGCTGACCGGGGCACCATTCGTCAAGGTCGAGGCAACCAAGTATACCGAGGTCGGCTACGTGGGCCGCGACGTCGAGTCGATGATCCGGGATCTGGTCGAGGCGGCCGTGCAAATGGTTACCGAGGAGCGGCGAGCCGAGGTTTCCGAGGCAGCCGATGCGGCTGCGGTGGAGCGCGTGATTGACCTGCTCTACCCCGAGACGCGTGCACCCGGCCCGCAGGCGCCGGCTAACCCGTTTGCGGCAACGCTCGGCTCGATCTTCGGCGGTCAATATCAGCCGATGACGCCGCAGCAGCAAAACGCGACGGCGACGCTGCCGGAGGAGGCGCGTTCGCTTCGCAATCAGGCCCGTACCGACGTTCTGCGCGGCTTTTACGACGTGCGCTTGGTCGACATCGAGGTCGAAGAGCCCGCCCAGTTGCCGATCGGTATGGTCGGCGGCATGGATCCGTCGATGAGCGGCGGCGCCGATATGGGCGAAATGCTCAGCAACATTCTGCCCAAGCGCAGGAGCGCCAAGCGCGTGACCGTCGCTGAAGCGCGCCGCGTGTTCGCGCAAGAAGAAGCCGGCAAGTTGATCGACCGCGACGCGGTCAAGCGCGAAGCGCTGCGCCGCGCCGGTGAAAACGGGATCATCTTCATCGACGAGATCGACAAGGTAGCAGGGCGTGAAGGTTCGCGCGGGCCGGACGTCTCGCGCGAGGGCGTGCAGCGCGACATCTTACCCATCGTCGAGGGCAGCACGGTAACGACCAAGTACGGTACGATCAAAACCGACCACATTCTCTTCATCGCCGCCGGCGCGTTCCATATGAGCAAGCCGTCCGACATGATCCCCGAGTTGCAAGGGCGGTTTCCGATCCGAGTCGAGCTCGATTCTCTCTCGGTCGAAGACTTCAAGACGATCCTCACCCAGCCCAAGAACGCCTTGACCGAGCAATACCGCCAGCTGCTGGGCGTCGAAGGTTTGACGCTCGAGTTCACCCCGGACGGCATCGAGCAGATTGCGGTGTTCGCGATGCGCGTCAACGAGCAGAGCGAGAACATCGGGGCGCGCCGGCTGCACACCGTGCTCGAGCGCTTGCTCGAGAGCGTCTCCTACGCGGCTCCCGAGGATGGCGGCGCGGTCCGCATCGACGCGGCCTACGTGCGCGAACGGCTTGCCGACATCGTCGAAAACGCCAACCTCAGCACCTACATCTTGTAAAGCACGTGGTGTGACGGAGGAGACCGTCGGGCTGCGCCGGGCCCTCGTCGACCACATGCGTGACTGCGGCGCGCTGCACTCGGCGCGCGTCGTCCGCGCTTTCCTGGAAGTTCCACGCGAACGTTTCCTGAGCGACGTCGGAGCGAAAGGGGCGTACGACGATGCGCCGATCGTCATCAAGTGCGAGGGCGACGTTCCGATCAGCTCCTCCTCGCAACCGTCGATGATGGGACTCATGCTCGAGCAGCTTGACGCGCGCGAAGGCGACCGCGTGCTCGAGATCGGAACCGGCAGCGGCTACAACGCCGCACTGTTGGCCTCGATCGTTGGGAAGAGCGGCTCGGTCTCGAGCGTCGACATCGATCCGGAGCTGACCGAGGCGGCTCGGGCGCGCCTGGACGAGCACCCCAACGTTCTGGTTTGGTGCGGGGATGGGGATACCGCCGCGCTCGCTTCCGGCCAACGCTTCGATCGCATCATCGTGACTGCCGCGGCAAGCGAGGTCAGCCCGGCCCAGTTTGCCGCCCTGCGCGACGGCGGCCGCATCGTCGTGCCGCTCGAGCTTGGCGCGTTGCAGGCCTCGGTCGCGTTGGATCGCACGGGCGACCGGCTTGTCAGCCGCTCGTGCGTTGCCGCGCTCTTCATGCCGCTGCGCGGAGCCGCGCCGCACCTGACGCACGTCGTGCGTATTGGCGAGGCGCCGGTCTTGTGGCTACGCCTGGCACGCAACGCGCCGGTCGACGCCGACGCCCTTTGGGCGCTGCTCTGCACGGGCGGAACGCGAGCCGAGGGGTTTTCCAGCGGGCTCGATGCGGCGCAGATCGACGGCTTGAGCTGCTGGCTCGACGTCAGCGAACCCGCCTTCTGCTCGATGACCGCATCCGGCGCAGCCGCAGCTCGCGGAATCATTCCGAGCTTGTTGCCGGCCGGACCGCGCGGCGGTACGTGGTTCGGCCTGACTTTCGGCGCTCGCAGCCGTGACGGCCTCGCCCTGCTCGAGCGCGCGGGCGACGACCTAGCGATGCGGGTCTACGGTGACGAGGCCGCCGAGCGTGCTCTGCGCGCGGGCATCGCCGGCTGGGTCAAGGCCGGGCGCCCTCGCCAGGACGACTTGCGAATTGAGATCGTCTTCGGTGAATTGCCGGCTTTGGCACCGCACGCGATCCTGTCACGGCGCCTGCGCTCCACGTTTCTGCTGAGCTGGCGCTGAGCCAAACGTACGTTCGGATCGGAAGCCTGCGACGTCCCCTTTCCGGCGCGGGTTATACTAGCGTCGTGCCATACATCCGCCAAATCATTGAAGACGGTCATCCGACGTTGCGCAAAGTCGCCAAGAAAGTGCGGCTCGAGGAGCTCGACGATCCGCTGTTCCAGCAATTTATCGACGACATGTTCGAGACGATGTATGCCGCGCCCGGGATCGGCCTGGCAGCGCCCCAAGTCAATGTCGGGAAACGCGTCTTCGTTGTCGACCTCGACGATGACGACGATGCGCACGGGCCGTTCGTCGTCATCAACCCGAAATTCACCGTCACCGAAGGTGAAGTCGAGTCAATCGAGGGCTGTCTCTCGGTGCCGGGCAAGATCGGCGACCTGAAACGCTACGAGCGCGTCGTGTGCACCGGCATCGACCGCAGCGGGAAAAAGGTCGAGCACGAAGGCACCGGGCTCTTTGGCCGCTGCCTGCAGCACGAGATGGATCATCTCGACGGAATCCTGTACGTCGACAAGGCGCAGAACATCCGGCCAGCAGTGACCGAGGCAGAGAAGGCGGCACTGGCGCAGGTCGAAGTGCAGCCGGAAGCCGTCGAAAGCGAGGCGGAGACCCTTTCCGCCTGAGTTGAGTTCCCCCAAACCCGCCGGCGTCTTTTTTGGTACGAGTGCCTTTGCCGTTCCCTCGCTGCGCGCGTTCGCCGAGGCGGCCGACTGCCGTCTCGTCGTGACCCAGCCCGATCGTCCATCCGGCCGAGGTCAGCATTCCGAACCGACCGCGGTGAAGCGAGCCGCACGACTGCTCGGTCTTCCAACGCTGGAACCCGTTCGTCTGCGCGACGCGCTCGAGCCGCTGCGCCGGTCGGGCGCCGCCCTCTTCGCCGTCGCTTCGTATGGAAAGATCGTCCCGCAGGGCGTGCTCGACGTGCCGCAGCTCGGCGCGCTCAACGTCCATCCGAGCTTGCTTCCACTCTATCGCGGTGCGACGCCGCTTCAATCGCAGATTCGCGACGGCGTGAGACGCAGCGGCGTCACCGTGATCCTGATGGATGCGGGAATGGATACCGGCGACATCGTGCTCCAAGAGCCGAGTGCAATCGGAGAATGGGAGACCTACGGCGAGTTGCACGACCGCTTCGCGCAGCTCGGGGCGCGACTGCTCGCCCAAGCCGTCGCGCTCGCCGCTGCTGGAAAGCTGGTGCGAACGCCGCAAGCCGGTCGCGCGAGTGAGGCAGACATCGAACGTACCCTGACGCATCCGCTAACGAAAGCCGATCTGCAAATCGATTGGCGTTGGAGCGCCGGGCAGATCGCCGATTGCGTTCGATCCCTTTCGCCGCAGCCGGGGGCGCGCGCGGCGCTGGATGGCGAGAGCATCAAGATTCTCGAAGCCCGGCCGTACCCGGACGAATCGGCGGACGCTTCCGCGCGTGAGCCAACTCCGGGGTCGATTCTGGGAACAAAAGACGAGGCGTTGCTCGTTGCGACGGGTTCGGGTGCGGTCGCGATCGGGCGCCTGATCCCCCCGAATCGCAAGCCGATGAGCGGCCGCGAATACGCCGTGGGTCTGGTGCGGAAATGAGCGCGCGAGAAGCGTTGGGCGCTCGCGAGGTTGCACTGTCCGTCGTGCGCGATGTCTTCGGACCCGAGCATCGCGCTGCGCAAGCCGCGCTGGACGTTCGCGCACGGCGCGCCCGGCTCGACTTACGCGATCGCGCCTTTGCGGCGGAGCTGGCCTACGGATCGATCAAGCAGCGCCGGCTCATCGACTGGTATTTGAAGCCGTACCTGGCGGGTCGCGCCAAGGCGCTTCCGCCGGCCATCGCGGAGATCTTGCGGCTCGGCGTTTACCAATTGCGTTTCATGGGCGGTGTGGAGGACCGAGCGGCCGTTTTCGAAACGGTGGCGCTCGCTAGCCGCCACGGCCACCGCGGTACGGCCGGACTCGTCAATGCAATCTTGCGCCGCATGATCGCCGACACGCCGCCCGCTCCGCAGCCGGACGATTTCGAGAATGAAAACGATTTCATTGCGGTCGCGTTTTCCGTCCCGACGTGGATCGCGACCGCGTGGCGACGCACGTTTGACGGAGCACTCGAAGCGTTGCTGGCCGGCATCAATGCCGCGCCGCAGCAAGCGGTCCGGGTCAACGCGTTGCGCGCGGAAGTCGAGCAGGTCGCCGCCGAAATCGGGGCGAGCGGCGCAACGGTGCGGCGTTCGGCGTTCGTCGCCGAGACGCTTCTGGTCGACGGGCGGGCGCTCGCCGACGATCCGGGACTACGCTGGAGCCTCCAAGGTGAGGCCGCCTGCATGGCCGTCGACATCCTCGCGCCGCAGCCGGGCGAACGGGTGCTAGAGTTGTGCGCCGGGCGCGGAAACAAGAGCGTGCAGATCGCTGCCCGCATGCAGGGCCGCGGTGAGCTCGAATGCGTCGAGCGCGACGCCGCAAAGGCGCGCGCGCTCGAAACGACGTTACGCGAAGCTGGGGCCGATAATGCGGCCGTCGTGCTCGGCGACGCGACAGTCGCAAGCGGAGCGGCGGCCGGCGCGGTGCTGCTCGACGCGCCCTGCAGCGGTCTGGGAATCCTGGGACGCCATCCGGAAGCGCGTTGGCGCAAGTCGCCCGACGCGGCAGCCAGGCTCGCCGTCGCGCAGGCTGCGATGCTGCGCGCGGCAGCCTCGCGGGTCGAGCCTGGCGGCCGCATCGTTTACAGCGTGTGTTCGAACGATCCGCGGGAAGGCATCGAGGTGATCGAGTCGTTTCTCTCGGAATGGCCCGCGTTCGAGCGCGTTCCATTGCCGGCCCGCTACGAACCGTTCGCGCGCGACGGCGACCTGGTGGTGCCGCCCGGCATCGACGGCCGGGACGGCTTCTTCATCGCCTCGCTGCGGCGCGTGGAATGAACGCTTTTACCCGGCTCGAAGCCGTGTGCGCCAACGTCGTCGAGCGCACGTTCGCGGTGGCCTTTCCGAGCGCGCTTCAACCCGTGATGATCGCCCGCAAGCTGGTGGCAGCCTTCGAAAGCGCGGCGGCCGGCGAACCCCGCGAGGGACGGCGTTTCTTGGTCCAGCTCGCGCCGGCGGACGTGGCACGTTTCGCGCCCGACCGCGAGTATCTCGAACGCCAGTGGAGCACGATGCTAGCGCGCCTGGCCGAACGCTCCGGCCGGTCGCCGCGCGCGCCGGAAGTTAGGCTGGTTGCGACTCCGACGGTCGCGGCCGGCACCGTCGCGATCGCGTCCGAAACGCTTGCGCCGCCGGTGAGCCTCGCCGTTCGCGTGCGCCGCGGCATGCCGCCCAACGTGCGCCGCTCCTTAAACGGCCCGCTAACGGTTGGGCGCGATGCCACGTGCGACCTCGTCCTGCTCGATCCACGCGTGTCCCGTCGCCACGTGTTGCTGGAAGCATCGGGTGCCGAGGCTCGCTTCCGCGATCTGGGAAGCTCGAACGGCACGTTGCTGAACGGTCAGAAGCGGGACGCCGGGCGCTTGCAGTGTGGCGATGTCTTGCGCGTCGGCGACTGCGAACTGGCGGTCGAGGATGACGATGCGGGTAAAGAGGCTACCTAATGTTTCCGCCACAAGCTCGCCTGGAAAGCTTAGAGGTGGTTGCGCTGGTAGCCCTGTTCGTTTGCGCGGCCCTTCCGCTACGGCGCGGGCGGCGGCGCAGCGATGATGCCGCGGCGGCCATGCAGGCCGTCGTGCTACGCGTGGAGGAAGATGGGCAGACGCGATCGGTGAGCGTTTCCGTGCCCGTAACGATCGGCCGCGCACCCTCCGCGACGTTAGTGATTCCGGATTCGCAGGTGAGCCGAGTGCATGCACGCATCGACGTATGGGATGGAGCGCCTAGCATCCGCGACCTGGATAGTCGCAACGGAACGCTGGTCAATGCCCGCCCGATCGAAGGTGCCACGGTGCTTCGGGACGGCGACGAGATCGACATCGGCATGACGCGAATCGTCTTTTGCGGAGTGGGAGCGTGGAAGTAGCCGTCGGCTCGGAGCTCGGCATCTGGCAAAAGCAGCAAAGTGACGCGCACGTCGCGGAGTGCATCGCGCCGAACGTCACCTTTCTCGGCGTCGCCGACGGTTTCGGGTTCGCGGCGCGGGGAACGTCGACGGCGATGCTTGCGCTCGGCACCGTGCGCGACTATCTGCGCCGGCGCCAGCGCTTGGGCGCGCTCGGGGCGCGCTCCGTCTCACAAGGTTCGATGCGCGCGCTCTTGCTGTCGGCTCTCGACCACGCGAACGCGCGCCTGTTCGCACAGAGCGGCAGCCACGAGGATTTCGTCGGCAGCGGCACGTCGCTGACGGCCGTGCTCGTCGTCGGGCATCACGCCTTCATCGGTCACGTGGGCGACGCACGGGCCTATTTGCTGCGCGTCGGTCACGTCGAGTCGCTGACGGTCGACGACGCGATGTTCGCCGACGCGGCCGTGACCAGCATGAAGGGCTCCGTTCCGGCCAAACCGCGAACTCGCAGTCTGCTCTGGCGAAGCCTTGGAACGCAAACCAAACTCGAGGCCAGCATCGCGCAGGTCGAGTTGATCGCGGGCGACCAACTGTTGCTTTGCACCGACGGCATTCATCGCTGCGTCGACGCCGATGAACTAGGCGAGGCGATGCAGCAATCCCCGACCGCAACCGATGCGGTCAGCCTCTTGCTCTCGACCGTCAGAGCGCGCGGCAACGTCGACAATGCAACGCTGATCGTCGGTCGCGATCTGCTGGTTCCGACGCTTCCCTCCGCCGGGCGCGACCGTCTGACCGAGATCAAGCTGCGCGCCCTGATCGCGCTGCTGATGCTCGCGACGGCCCTCGTCTCGTTTGGGATCTACGTCTTGCGCTTTGCGCCGGTCGATCGCGCCGGAATTCTTACGACCGATCGCTAGCGGCGCGCTGCTGCTTCGTCGCGTCGCGCCGATGGCGGTGGCGCTGGGGATCGGCGGGTTTGCGCTCTCGCTCGCTCCGCGAAACTCCGTCGGGCCACCCTGGGCGCTCGTTCTGCTCGCGCTGGGGGCGCTCGGCTGGGTCCTGAGCGCCCCTCGCGACACGCGGCGCGACGAACTGCTGCCGGCGCTGAGCGTGATGCTTACGGGCCTGGGGCTCGCCATGCTCGCCCGGCTATCCGGCGATCTCGCCCACAAGCAGGAAGCCTGGATCGGCATTTCGCTTACGCTCGTCCTGCTGTCGAGGCGGCTCTTCGACCACTTCCGTCAGTTTGCCGCGTTCAAGTACGTTTGGGTGCTCGGCTCCATCGTGCTGTTTGCGCTGATCGCGATCTTCGGACAAGAGGTCAACGGCGCAAAGCTTTGGATTAGGATCGGCAGCATTCAGTTCGAGCCGGTCGAGATCATCAAACTCTTCATGGTACTGTTCATGGCGGCGTACCTGGCTGAGACGGCCGACGTGATCGCCGCCGCCAAGCCGTGGTCGGTGCGCGCCAATGCCAAGTATCTGGGGCCGCTCTTTCTCGGTTGGGGCGCCTCGATGGCGATCTTAGTCTTCGAACGCGACATCGGAATGGCGACGCTGCTGCTCGTAACCTTCGTCGCTATGCTCTACGTGGCGACCCGGCGCGTCGATCTGGTTCTTGGCGGGGCGGCGGTCTTCGCACTTGCCGCGTGGTGGGCGGTGAAGCACTATCCTTACGTCGTGGCGCGTTTCCAGGTCTGGCAAAACCCGTTTGCCGATCCGCTCGGGCGCGGCTATCAAGCCCTGCAAGCGCTCTTTTCGCTGGCCGCGGGCGGTCTCTTCGGCACCGGGTACGGCCTCGGGCATCCGTATTACATCCCAGCGGTCGGCACCGACTACATCTACGCGGCGTGGAGCGAGGAGTTCGGAGCGCTCGGCGGCCTCGTGCTGATCGGCGCTTTTCTGGTCGTCGTGCAGCGTGGACTCGCAATCGCTCAGGCGCAACCGGACTTGTATGCGAAGCTGTTGGCGACCGGCCTCGCGGTGACGCTCGGCGTGCAGACCTTTATCATCATCGGCGGCGTCCTCGGTCTGCTCCCGCTGACCGGCATAACGCTGCCCTTCATCTCGTATGGCGGCAGCTCGCTCGTGGCCAACTTCTTGCTGATCGCGCTGGTCTGGGCCATCGGCAGCGAGCGAGCGGCGTCGTCATGAGTGCCGGCAACCTGCCGTGGCCCGACGGGCGAAGAGCCATCCGCCGTGGTATCCTAACTCGATGACCGCCCAGCCTCATGAGGCGCTTACGAAAGCCGAGTTCCCGGCCTGGGAATTGCGGCAACTGTGCAAGCACCAGTTCGTCAACGGCCACGTTTATGGGTTCGCCGGCGGCACGATCGAACACAACGACATCGCGGCGGCGCTCATCGAGAAGATTCGGCCGGCGGCTCGTCCCTGTCGGACGTACGGCTCGGACATGTTGATCGAGATGGAGCGTAGTATGCGCTACGCCGATGTCGTCGTGACCTGTGACGACCGGGATCGCGTTCGCGGCGGCACGACTATTCGCTACCCGAAGCTCGTAGTCGAGGTCCTCTCCGAATCGACCTTTAAGGATGACCTCGGTGCGAAGATGGGCGAGTACCAATCGATCGAGTCGCTCGAAGAGTACGTCCTGATCGACTCGCGTAAGCGCTGGGCGCAACTCGTGCGGAGGCAGAATGCGAGCTGGACGCTCGAACCGCCGGTGACTGGTGGGAAACTCGAGTTCCGCTCCGTTCGTGTTGCGATCGATCTTGACGAGTTATACGCGATGGCGGAGATCGGACCGTGACGCATGCCCAGCACCGATTCGGCGCTGAAACCATCAACGCGTGAAGTAGCGGCGCGGGTTGTCGACGAGCATGGTGTCGATCTGAGCCTCCGTTACGCCGCATTCCCGCAGCGCCGGTAAAACGTCGTCGTGGATGTGGTTGAAGTGCCATCGCGGTGCCATCTTTGCCTTCACTTCGGGCGAGAACCAGTCGATGTAGCAGGCCGCGTCGTGCGATAGCACCATGCGCTCCGCGTAGCCGGCCTTGCAGAGCTCGGCCACCGTCGCTACGCGTTGCTCGAACGGCAGCAGCCCGTCGAGCCCGAAACGGTCCATTCCGATATACGATCCGGCGTCCATCAGCTCGATTAAATACGAGAGGTCGGTCGAATCGCCGCTGTGGCCCAGGACGACTCGCGAGAGGTCGACGCCTTCTTCGCGGAAGACCCGTTGCGCCGTTAGCCCGGTGGTCGCGTGCACGTTGGTGTGAACCACGATCGGCGCGCCGGTTCGGTGGTGGGCGGTAGACACTGCCCGCAGCACGCGCTCTATCCCCGCCGTCAGCTCCGATTGTTCGACACAGCATTTCAAGAAAGCCGCCTTAACGCCGGTGCCGGCGATTCCGAGCGTGAGGTCCGTAACGAACATCTGTGCCATTGGATCGACGGCGCCGGATTTTCGGCCCGAACCCCGGTACTGGAAGAAGAACGGCAGTTCGGCGTAGGCGTACAGCCCGGTGGCAACGACGATGTTGAGATCGACGCCCGCATTGACGCGCGCGATCCGCGGAATGCAGCGGCCCAGGCCGATGACGGTCGGGTCGACGATCGTGCGCACGCCGCGCGCGACCGCCTCTTGCAGTTGCGCGATGGCATCAGCCACCCGTGCGTCTTCGTTCCAATACGCCGGATAGTTTTGGCGGATCTCCTCGCTGAGCACGAAAACGTGCTCGTGCATCAACGTCGCGCCCAGCCGGCTGACGTCGATTGGGCCGCGAACGGTTTCAACAAGCGCCATCCCGAGAAGGGGCGTTTGCGCGGCGCTCACGGTAATCCCCTGCGCAAACCAAAGCTGGGGATGGCCTGGAAGTGCGCGCCGGCCGCTGGCCCGAGAACTTTTGGCAGCACGCGGCCCGGGATGACTATGCCACGTTCACGAAACTGAAAAGTAGAGGTGACACGATCGCATGAGTGAGATGGCTGTCGAGTACCGGATACGACCGATCAGCGTCGGGGAGTACCATCGCATGGGAGAGCTCGGGATCATTAAGCCCGACGAACGCGTGGAGTTGCTGGACGGCGAGCTGATTGCGATGCCGCCCATCGGACCGCGCCACGGCTTTTCTGTCCGTATGCTCCTGCGCTTGTTTTCTGCCCGCCTCGCTGACCGTGCGATCGTCGACGTTCAAGCCGCCGTTACGCTCGATGACTACTCGGAGCCGCAGCCCGACGTCATGCTGCTGGCTCTGCGCGAGGACTTTTACCGCCACGCGCTGCCGCGCGCCGATGCGCCGCTCCTGGTCGTTGAGGTTTCCGAATCGACGCTGCGCTACGATCGTGGGCGCAAGCTCGGGGCCTATGCGCGCGCCGGCGTTCGCGAGGTCTGGATCGTCGATCTCGTCGACGATCGAATCGAAGCGTTTTCCGGCCTCCGCGAAGGCGAGTACTGCGAGGTGCGAACCGCGCTCCGCGGCGAATCGCTGGCGCCAAGCGCCTTCCCCGAAGTCGCATTCGCAGTAGACGACATCCTCGGCTGAACCGAGCGGGATCGCCGCTGCGGACTACGGCCCGCTTCTTGTTAGCGCACCAATTGGTTCGTTACCGGAGCGGATTGAGACTGCTCGATGCGCGCGACGTGCGACTTGCTGCAGGCGCGGACGGAGCGCGACGTCAAAATATTCGGCGCATGAATTCTAGTTTCATTGCCGAGCCGCTCGAGCCGACTGGCGAGTTCGTCGATTCCGGGGCGCTCCTCGAGGGAGCGCCGCCGCTTCCGCGGCGGTTCCGCCGGCAGAACGCGGACATCGTCGTTCGCGAGATCGTTCGCACGTGGCGCTCGACAAAGAGAGATCGCGGCGACGAGTATTTGGCGCGCCACTGGTTCGAGATCCGCGCCGAGGACGGGACGACGGCCATCGTATACTTCGACCGTAAGGCCCGCCGCGGCGCACCACGGTGGTGGCTGTTTTCGATAGCCGCTCAGCAGGAATAAGCGCTCGCGGCACCGCGCTACTTGTCGAGTAATCCTCGCGCAGCGGGGTTATACACATGCGTACTTCGATCGTGGTCGCTAAGGTCATCGTCGTTGCTGCGGCCATTCCGTTGCTGACGGGATGGTCGGGCCGAAGCCAACCGAATCGTGAAGGTGGCTGCAAAGCGACGATCACCACGACGTTGACGACCGGGAACACGATCGAGTTCGCCGCCGGCGTTGCAGTCTTGGAGGGCGGTAACGTCCTGATTGCCGACATGACCGGCGTCGTCTACACCTACGCGCCGGCGAAGGGCGGTTCGCCCGGTTCACCGTTGGCGACAACGGTGTGAAAGGCCCCGCATCACGGTCAGGTCAGCCCAATAGCGCTAGCGGTTGAAGAACGGGCGCGTGTTGCGGTTTTAGGAACTACCGATCGCAACGCCGACCGTTGCCCCGCCGGTTCCGCAGATCGAGCCGCAGGATCCGGTGCCCGTGTCCGTGACCGAGAAGTAGTACAGGTATTTTCCGTCTGTTGACTTCGCATTGTTCCGTACGGTGACCGTCTCCGTCGTCGGATCGCCTGGGTTCGGGGAAAAATTATCGACGGAGAGGATCTTGGTCGGTTTCCTCCCTTTGTTGGCCGTGGCGCTCCAAGTCCACGTCCCGCCGTAGGGTCCGCAGAACGAAGACGTTGACGTGAAATAGCCGACGCACCAGAAGAAGCTATAAGAGCCGCCCGGTGAGAGAGTGACGCACTCGTAATACCGGCGGGGACACGTGGTTCCCGCGTCCGGCTGGAGCGGATAGATCGGCCTGCCCAGAAGCTGGGGCTGCCGGCCCGCTAGCCCGCCGGCCGGTGCCGGATGCACGACCGTCATGGGCCCAACCGGGTTCACTCGAACGACGGCACCCGCGACCGCCGTCGTAAGTAGTCCCAAAGTGACCGCGACCGCGGCGCTGCGAATCAAGTTCAAGCGCATGAGTTCCTCCAATAAGATGTTAAAAGGGAACGCGGTATGTCCAGCGGCCTACGCCGCCGACACGAGGCGGCATCGTCTCCCTGGAGGGAATTGACTCAGCTCGAACCGGCACCTGTTTGCCTTGAAATATCAACAGTGTACGTTTTCGTTCGGCGGGGCGGCTATGCTGTCTGCGTACCGACCGTACCACCGTCGCTCTCGAAAAAGTGAAGCGACCATCATGGCTCGCGGGCGGCATCGCCTTGGGTGCGCCTGTACGGAACGCCGGCGCCTTCCGGCTCGAGAGCAACATGACCGTCCGCAGGGGGCCAGTCCCGTCGCACCGGCCCAGGGAACCCTCAGCGCCGCGTCTTACCGCTTCTGCATAGCGGTTGATGGGAAGTGCCTTTGGTTCGCACGAAGAAATCGGTGTGAGTAAGGCGCCGGATCCCGTCGGCGCGGAACGACCTCCGTCCCTTCCGACAGTCGCGCCATGGAAGTCGCGCTACGGCGTCACGATACGCTCATGCGGTCAGCGATCGCCGCTCGAAGAGGAACGGTCTTTAAGACGGTTGGCGATGTCCGCCGGAGATTCATAAAGGTGATCGACGACCCGCAAGGCGCCGCGGACCTTATCAATGAAAGGGTTGATTCAAAATTGAACGCGAGCGACATCGACGAGATCAAGCCACTCATCAAGAACCACCTCGGTGCGATGAACGAAACCGTCGCCGAGGCGTTCAAACACGAGACGATCGATCTGGTGTTCGGCGACGAAGAGACTTAGTCGGCTCCGAACCGGCGAGCTTTTTGCCGGGGCGTTGCGGATGATGGGTGCGATGCCGGCGTAATCCTCGGGAGGCTGCGGGCGGTGCTCGATGAATCGTCAGGGCAGACGGCGCGCGACGATCTTTGCGAAGGCGGTCAAGGTCGAATCGGGCGTCGTTCCGGTAACGGCGAGGACTGCGATGGAAACGCTCTGGTGATGTTTGGTGACGTAAGCGGTGTTGTCGAAGAGCAGAACGGAGTCGGCGATTCCCCGTACGCGAGTTCCCAGACCGTTCGTGAAGGGATCGACCAAGGCGTTGTTTTGCAAGAAACTCGAGCCGTGATCGGGGACGACGACCAGTACGTTACCTTCATCGGCTTCGTACGTGCAATGCCAACCGCTCGACTGCGGCAAATGGTAGGGTGACTCGTGCGCCGTGTCGATCTTCCAGTGCAGAACCTTGACCACGTCGCTGCGCGTGACCAGCGAACAGGGCCCCGGGACGTTGACGAGCGCGGCAAACGACGCGAGAGTCAAAAACGGAAGAGCCATCGCTTCACGTTTCGCGAACCCCGGCGCCGTTCCCGCAGAGCCTGACAAGGCGCAGGTCGGGCATCCAAAACACCCGAGCAAACTTGCGGGAGCGGATGTTTGCGGGCGTCGAAGCTCTGTCTGCGGCGGTAAGCGTCATCTATATGTGAACCCAGTCTAGGGGGTGAACGCAATCGGATGAAACGGACGAAATTCGTGGCGGCTACCGGCGGCGCCATCGCGTCGTCTTGCCTTCCGCGCCAAGCCGGAGCGACGGATATGGGCGTGACTTTGAATACCGCGACCGGCGCGATCGCGGGCACCCTGATGCTGCCTTCGGGAAACGCTCCGTACCGTGTGGTCCTCATCGTGGCCGGCTCAGGTCCGACCGACCGAAACGGCAATAACCCGGCGCTTCCAGGCGAGAACGATGCGTACAAGTTGCTCGCGCAGGCGCTCTCGCTCGAGGGTATCGCGTCGGTCCGCTACGACAACGCCCTCGCGACGAAGGATCTCACCTCGCTTGCCAGGTGCCGCAGCTTCGAGCGCCTTAAGAATACGAAGCTTCTCAGCTACCGAATTCGACGCCGCTTGGGCCTGAGGACGATCTCCGGCGACGCCGGCGACTTGCCGTTGGTTGTGGTCATCATGGAACTGTTCTCCGCTTGCCCCGCTGAGAGCTTACTCTTAAGGAGTAGCTGGTCTCAGATCATGTTGACAGATGGGGAAGTCGCTTGGCCCGTAAGCTGCTGAACGGTGTCGCCTTCGCTTAGAGGAAGGGGAACGGACTGAAGGCGCAGACCTGTAGCAACTTTCACTTGCGATCGGGGAATTCCGAATGTTTGCACGATTTAAGTCGAAATACCCGACTCGGGTGCGCCGAACCTTCGTTTTGGCCTCGGCGCTGTTCGCCGGTTGCAGTGGAGCTGGCAGTCAGTTTTCGCTTACAGAAGCTAGCGCCGGTCACGCGTCGAAAACGTGGCAGCAAACTCAGCCTATCGCGGCGTTCCACACCGACGCGACCGCAGGCACGCTCTATGCGTCGTCACCGACGGCCGACACCGTCACTGAGTATATGCTGCCCGGCGGTGGAGTCCTTGGGACGCTCGGCGCGAGTAGCGGCATCGACGACGTCCCGCAGGGCATGTTTTTTTCGAAAGATCATCTCTACGTCACCAACGGGAATCAGGTACTAGTCTTTCCTGCGGGGCAAACGATGCCATCCGAGATCCTTCAAGACTCAGGCTCTGTCTCTGGACCCTATGTCAATGACGTGGTCGTTGGAAATGATGGAAGCGTGTACTTGGCGAACGTTTTTCAGAACTATTCGGGAGCGGGGGTCGTGGCGGTCTTCAAGAAGGGCCAGACGATTCCATCATACGTAATCAGATTGAGCGAATCAGAGGCTCTATTCTCTGTAACGCTCGACTCAAGCAACAACCTTTACCTCGCGTACGATGATCTTAAGGGTCTGGGCCGGATCGACGAATACGCACCGGGAAAACAAAAGGGAAAGAACACGGGCTGGTCGCTGAAATATGCAAATCCGGGCGGGATGGCTTTTGATCGCAGCGGCAACCTCGTTATCGTGGACGACACCGTAATCGACGTTTTCAGTAAGGGAATCCAAAAGCCGATCCGCGCATTCGGGTCACTGAAGCAAGGCGCGTTTCTTGCCTTCAACAAAACACAGACGCACCTATTCGTTACGGATAGCGGCTCCGGTCAGATCGACGAGTTCGACTATACGACTGGCGGGGTCGTTAAGACTATCAGCTTGGCCGACGCGACCGGGGTCGCGATCGATCCGCCAGCATCGCTGTGACAGGGGTTTTCCCGTTGCGAGCATCGCGGCATCGCAGCAAGCGCCGCAGCGATGCCGGCGGGGGGCGAATCTTCGCTGAGATTCGATGACTATATAGATGACGCTGCGGCGTGGCTGAACTTGCTGCATGCGGATTCCCGCTTTTCACGAACGGTCGTTGCGGGTCACAGCGAAGGTTCGCTCATCGGCATGATTGCTGCCCAGCGGGCGCCGGCGTTCGCTTATGTCAGTCTCGAAGGTGCGGGACGCGCCGCGCCGGTGGTCTTGCGCGAACAACTCAAAGGGAAGCTGCCCGCGGCTCTCTACGCGCAAGCCGACGCAATTGTGACGTCTCTCCAGGCCGGCAAATCCGTAGCGGTCGACCCCGATTCGCCGCTCGTGGCACTCTTCCGTCAAAGCGTGCAACCGTATCTGATTTCGTGGTTCAAGTACGATCCGACACGAGAAATCGGCAAGCTGCACATTCCCGCTACGATCGTGCAAGGGACCGCCGACGTTCAAGTGACGATGGAAGACGCCCGGGCGCTGCACGAGGGCGATCCGAGCGCGAAGCTGGTGGTCGTCGAGGGCATGAACCACGTGCTCAAACATGCCCCCGACACGTCGTCGCAAGCGGCCGTTCTCAAAGGCTACGGCGACAGCTCGTTGCCGGTCGAACCCGCGGTCGTTCAGGCCGTCGCGGCGAGCGCGACTGCCTAACGGCGGCTGCAGGGGGCGGCATCGATTTGACCGTCGTATTCGAGCAGGGATGAGCCTCGCGAATGCCTCGGCCAAGACCGTTTCGATCGGCTGCCACGCTGCATTCTGGGGCGACAGCAACGAGCACGCGACACAGTTGGCGCGGCGCGCGGCCGTGGGCTATCTGGTCAGCGATTACCTTTCGGAGATCACCATGTCGCTGCTCGTCCGAGCGCGAGGGAAAGATCCGGCGGCCGGGTACGCGCCCGACTTCGTGCGCTCGGTCGCGCCGGTGCTCGATGAGATCGCCGGCCGTGGGCTTCGTCTCGTGACCAACGCCGGCGGAATCAATCCGGCAGGCTGTCGCGACGCTCTCGCTGCTGCCGCCGCCGAACGAGGCGCTCGGATGCGCGTCGCGATCGTTGAAGGCGACGACTTGATGCCGCAATGCGAGCGGGTGCGGGCCACGGAACCGCGCGAGATGTTTTCGGGAAGGCCGCTACCGGCTTCGCCGCTGAGCATGAATGCGTATCTCGGAGCGACCCCGATTGCGCGCGCTCTCGATGAAGGTGCGGACGTCGTCATCTGCGGGCGTTGCGTCGACTCGGCTTTAACGCTGGGTATCCTGCTTCACGAATTCGGGTGGCGCAGCGACGACTACGACCGGTTAGCCGCGGGCAGCTTGGCCGGGCATGTCATCGAATGCGGGACGCAAGCAACGGGCGGCCTCTTCACCGACTGGGAATCCGTTCCGGGCTGGGACGATATGGGGTTGCCCGTCATCGACTGCTGTGCCGACGGCACGTTCGTCGTGAGCAAGCCGGAGGGTACCGGCGGCCTCGTGACGACTGCGACGGTTGCGGAGCAGATTCTCTACGAGATCGGCGATCCCGCCGCGTACCCGTTGCCCGACGTAGCCTGCGATTTTCGCCACGTCCAACTCGAGCAAGTCGGCTTGGACCGCGTTCTGGTGCGCGGCGCAAAGGGCAGGGCCCCGACGCCCTTCTACAAGGTGAGCGCGACCTATCTGGACGGCTACCGGATTGTTGCGACCCTCATGCTTGCGGGCGGCGACGCCGGTGCCCGCGCGCGCCGCGCCGGCGCGGCGATCGTCGCGCGCGTCGGCAGATTGCTCGGCGAACGCGGCCTGGCGGATTTTAGCGAGACGAGCATCGAGGTCATCGGCGCCGAAGACAGCTACGGTCGCGGTGCGCGCAGCGGCACCGCTCGCGAAGTCGTGCTGAAGGTGGCGGTGCGCCATCCCGATCGGCGCGCGCTCGAGCTCTTTGCCGGCGAAGTCGCACCGGCCGGCGTCTCCATGGCGCAGGGCATCACCGGGGCGTTTGCGGGACGTCCCTCGCCGGCTCCGGTCGTGCGCCTCTTTTCTTTTCTTTACGACAAGCAACGTGTTGCGATCCGCGTCGATCTGGGGGAACGCGCGATCGTGATCGATGCGCCGCAGAACCCGGCACGCGAAACGGCGCAGCCGGCGAGCAGCGCTCAGCCGCTCGAGGGCGCCGCCGACGAATTTCCGGCGGCGACGAATGGGGTCGCCGCCGGCGACACGGTTAGCGTGCCGCTTCGCGCGCTTGCGCATGGCCGCAGCGGCGACAAGGGCGACACGTGCAATATCGGCATCATCGCGCGCCGCGCGGAGTACTGGCCGCTCATCGGCGAGCAGCTCACCGAGGGGCGCGTCGCGGCCTGCTTCGCGCATTACCTTCGCGGCGGCGTGACGCGCTATGCGCTGCCCGGCTTGTTTGCATATAACTTCGTGCTTGAGAACGTGCTGGGCGGCGGTGGCATGGCATCGCTTCGCTACGATCCGCAGGGGAAGACCTACGCTCAGATTCTGCTCGACGAGGCGATTTCGGTTCCTGCGGCGTTGCTCGAATTGCAGCCGGTACTGGCCGAGCGCTGAATGCCTCGGTTACATAGCAGAATCGATTCGACGTCGCCCGAGTTCGCGCGAAATAGCTCGGCGATGCTCGCCGCGGTCGAGCGGCTGCGCGAGCTCGAAACGCGAACCTGGAGTGCATCCGCAAAAGCCAAGCCGCTTTTCGATAAACGCGGGCAGCTCTTGCCGCGCGAACGCATCGGCCGGCTCCTCGACCCGGGTTCGCCCTGGCTCGAGCTCTCGACGCTGGCCGGCTACGGGCTCGACGTCACCGATCTCGCCACGAGCGTTCCCGGTGCGCGCGCCATCTCCGGCATCGGATTCGTATCCGGCGTGCGCGCGGTGGTCGTCGCAAGCGATGCCGGGATCGAGGCGGGGGCCATCGGCGCGATGGGGCTCGAGAAGCTTCTGCGCGCGCAAGACATCGCGCTCGAGAACAAGCTGCCGTTTCTCCATCTGGTCGAATCGGCCGGCGCGAACTTGCTCAAGTACCGAGTCGAGACGTTCGTGCAAGGCGGGGCCATCTTCCGAAACTTGGCACGGCTATCCGCGGCCGGCGTGCCGGTCATCACGGTCGTGCACGGCTCGTCGACGGCCGGCGGGGCTTATATGCCCGGTCTCTCCGACTATGTCGTAATGGTGCGCGGCCGCGCGCGTGCGTTCTTAGCCGGGCCTCCATTGCTCAAGGCGGCAACCGGCGAAATCGCAACGGAAGAAGAGCTCGGCGGCGCGCAACTCCACGCATTCACAACCGGGCAAACCGAATACCTCGCGGAGGACGATGCCGACGCATTGCGCATCGCTCGCGACGTCATCGCGCGGCTGGGATGGCCGCGCGCCGCGCTGCCGAGCGGGTCGCCGCCGCGCTATCCGGCGAGCGAGTTGCTCGGGATCATGCCCTCCGATCTCCGGCAGCCGGTCGACATGCGCGAAGCGATCGCACGCCTCGTCGACGATTCCGACTTCCTCGAGTTCAAAGCAAATTTCGGGTCGGCGACCGTCACCGGTCACGCCGCAATCGACGGGACGCCGCTTGGTATCGTCACCAACAACGGGCCGCTCGATCCGGAGGGCGCTGCGAAGGCGACCCATTTCATTCAAGCGTGCTGCCAGGCCGGCATACCGTTGCTCTACCTGCAAAATACGACGGGCTACATCGTGGGCAAAGCGCCCGAGGCGGCCGGCATGATCAAGCACGGTTCCAAGATGATTCAAGCCGTCACCAACGCCAACGTGCCGCAGATCACCCTGATGTGCGGCGCATCCTTCGGCGCCGGCAACTACGGGATGTGCGGGCGAGGCTTCGCGCCGCGCTTTCTGTTCAGTTGGCCGAGTGCGCAAACGGCGGTCATGGGTCCCCAGCAAGCGGCCACGACCATGTCGATCGTGATGGAGGAAGGTGCCCGGCGACGCGGACAGCCTCTTGACGAGGCCAAGCTTCGCGCCCTCGAGAGCCAGATCGTCGAGACGTTCGAGCGCCAGATGCCGGCCTTTTATACTTCCAGCCGTCTGCTCGATGACGGCGTCATCGACCCGCGCGACACACGCCGCACGCTGTCGTTCGTTCTTTCCATCTGCCGTGACGCCGAAAAGCACGAACTCCGGCCGATGCAGTTCAGCGTCGCTCGGCCTTGACCGGCGGAATGTGAACGTGAGCGTCGAGAGGCGGTTCGCCGGCGGAGTGTTGTTCGTAACGCTAAGCGATCCGGCGTCGCGCAACGCACTCGGCGCGGAAATGGTCGCTGGGATCGATGCCGCCTTCGAGTTCGCCGAGACGACGCCCGAGGTGCGAGCCGTCGTCTTGCGTGGAAGCGGCGGGACGTTTTGCTCGGGGGGAAACCTGGATGAATTCAAGCGGCTGATGAGCGCGCCCGCAGCGGATCGCGACGCCGACCCGATCGTGCGCTCCAATCGTCGCTTCGGGGCAGCCCTCGAGCGCATCATTCGCTCGACCGTTCCGTCGATCGCCGTCGTCGAGGGGGCCGCCGTCGGCGGCGGCCTCGGCCTGGTCGCCGCGGCCGACTTCGCTGTGGCGCGGGCGGACGCACGCTTCGGGATGCCCGAGACGACCCTTGGCCTGCCTCCGGCGCAGATCGCGCCGGTCGTCGCCCTCAAGATCGGCTCAGCTCGGACGCGCCAACTGATGCTGTCGGCGCGGATGTTGAGCGCAGCCGAAGCGTTCGATATCGGGTTGCTCGATCGCGTTGCCGCTACCCCCGGAGAACTCGCCAAGAACGTAGCCGATTTGCTCGACGGGATTGGCCGCTGCGAGCCGCAGGCGGTTCGCGCGACCAAGCGCATCCTGGCGAGCTCGATCCAAGACGGTCTGGCGCTCGTTCTCGACGACGCGGCCGAGGAGTTTGCCCGCGCCATGCGCAGCGGTCGCGCTGCCGAAGGGGTGGCGGCAGCCGGCGAGCGCCGCGCTCCCCCCTGGCGGCGCAAACTGGCAGACGCTGATGAACCTTCGCCGTGAACCAGGCCCGTGCGCTCGACACCCTGCTTGTCGCCAACCGCTCCGAGGTCGCGCTACGCATCATGCGGACGGCCAAGCGTATGGGTCTGCGAACGGTCGCGGTTTACTCGGAGGCGGACCGTCACGCGCTCCACGTCGCCTATGCGGACTTCGCTCGTTGCATCGGCCCGGCACCGGCCGGCGCATCATATCTCAACGCGGAAGCGATCGTCGATGCGGCTCGCGCGACGGGTGCGGACGCGATCCATCCGGGCTACGGCTTTCTGGCAGAAAGCCCCGCTTTCGCCGAACGCTGTGCATCTGCGGGTTTGACATTCGTCGGTCCGTCGCCGCAGACGATGCGCGCCCTGGGCAATAAGGCCGCGGCGAAGCGCCTGGTCGAGGACGCCGGCGTTGCGGTCGTCCCGGGGTATCACGGCCCGGACCAAAGCGACGCAGCGCTGCGCGCCGCCGCGCGCGAGCTCGGCTTGCCACTGATGATCAAGGCCGCCGCGGGCGGTGGCGGGCGCGGCATGCGACTCGTGCGCAGCGAGGTGGAGTTCGATGCGGCGCTGGAGTCGGCGCGTTCGGAGGCGCTGGCCGCATTCGGCAACGGCGATCTCTTGCTCGAGCGCGCGCTGCTCGCAGTGCGTCACGTCGAGGTGCAAATCTTCGGCGATCGTTTCGGAGGGGTCGTGCATCTCGGCGAGCGCGAGTGCAGCATCCAACGGCGCCACCAGAAGCTGATCGAGGAAGCGCCTTCGCCCGCCGTCGGCGCCGCGCTTCGCGAGCGCTTGACCGGCGCGGCCGTGCGCGTCGCGCGCAGTGCCGGCTATGAGGGCGCGGGCACCGTGGAATTCCTCGTCGCCGGCGACGGCGCGTTCTATTTTATCGAAGTCAACGCACGCTTGCAGGTCGAGCACCCGGTGACTGAAGCGCTCACCGGCTTCGATCTGGTCGAGTGGCAACTTCGCGTCGCGCGTGGCGAGCCGTTGCCGCACCCGCAAGAAGCGATTGCGTTCGCGGGGCACGCGATCGAAGCGCGACTCTGCGCCGAGGATCCGTCGAGCGGGTTTCTGCCGCAAAGCGGGGCGGTTGCGTATTGGCAACCGCCCACCGGGGTGCGCGTCGAACACGCGCTGGAGACCGGAACGGTCGTCACGCCGCACTACGACTCGCTGCTGGCGAAGTTCGTCGCGCACGGAGCGACGCGCGAAGAGGCCCGTCGCTCGCTGGCCCGCGCACTCGATGAATGCATCCTCCTCGGCTTTGCGACAAACAAGCGATGGCTGCGTGAATGTCTTGGCGACGAAGTCTTCATTGCCGGCAACGCGACGACCGCCTTCGTGCAGGAGCGCCGCATGCCGTCGCTCGACGAAGGCGACGTGGCCGCGCGCACGTTCGCGCTTGCGGCATCTGTGCTCTACGCGCGCGCTTGCGCCGGCTTCGAAGAATGGGCGGGATGGAGCACGACCGCACGTCCCGCAACGACCTTTATCTTCGGCCGCGGGCCGGGGCCGCGGACCGAAGTGCGCGTCCTCGCCAAAACGGCCCACGCCTGGGAAACCGTGGTCGCGGGCGAGCGCTTCGCATGCGCGGTCGCGGTGCTGCCCGACGAGCCTGCGGGCCGCCTTCGCATGAGCCTTGACGGAACGTGGCAGAGCATCGACTTCGCGGCGTGCGACAGCGAGCTGTACCTCGCGGTCGAGGGCCGGACCCAGACGTTCCACGACCGAACCGGTGAACCGGCTGCGAGCGCTGCTGCGGGAGCGAGCGATGGTCTTCTGCGTTCCCCCATGAGCGGGCGGGTCTTGGCGGTGCTTGTCGCCGAGTCCGAGAAGGTCGCGGCTGGATCGTCCGTCATGATCCTCGAGGCCATGAAAATGGAGCACGCGCTGGCCTTGCCCGGCCCGGCAGTGATCCGCTCGGTGCGCGTCGGTGCAGGAGCCCAGGTCGCTCCGGGCGACGTTTTGTTGGCCTACGAATCATCCGCCCAAGAAAAGCTGGTCACATGATCTATCAAGAAGAGCATCGCGAGCTGCAGCGGTCGGTCTCGAAGTTGATTCAGAACGAGATCAACCCGTACGTCGACGAGTGGGAGCGGGCCGGCATCTTCCCGGCTCACGAGGTGTTTCGCAAGCTTGGCAAACAGTCGCTGCTGGGCATCCACAAGCCGGTCGAATTCGGCGGTCTCGGGCTCGACTACACCTTTGCAACCGCCTTCAACGAGTCGCTCGGCGAGATTGCCTGCGGCGCCGTCCCCATGGCGATCGGCGTGCAGACCGACATGGCGACTCCGGCGCTCGGGCGCTACGGTTCAGACGCCCTGCGCGAAGAGTTCTTGCAGCCGTCGATCAGCGGCGAGTACGTCGCCTGCCTTGGCGTCTCGGAGACGGGCGCCGGCTCCGACGTCGCCTCGATCAAGACGCAGGCTCGCAAAGCCGGCGACGACTACGTCATCGACGGCGGGAAGATGTGGACGACCAGCGGAGCGCAAGCCGACTGGATGTGCATGCTCGCGAACACCGGGGATGGCCCGGTGCACCGCAACAAGACCTTGATCTGCATCCCCATGAAGACCAAGGGCGTCTCGACGTCGCAAAAGCTCGATAAGCTCGGCATGCGTTCGTCGGACACGGTGCAGGTGTTCTTTGACGGGGTGCGCGTTCCACAGCGGTACCGCATCGGAGAAGAGAACATGGGCTTCATCTACCAGATGGAGCAGTTTCAGGAGGAGCGTCTCTGGGCGGCGGCAAGCGCGCTACGCGGCATGGAGCGCGTCATCGCGCAGACGGTCGAGCACACCCGCAGCCGGATCGCTTTCGGCCGGCCCATCCTCGAAAACCAGACGGTGCACTTCAGGCTAGCCGAGCTGCAAACGAAAGTTGAGCTGCTGCGTTCGCTGGTCTACCGCGCGGTCGAAGAGTACGTCAACGGCGGCGACATGGCCCAACTGGCTTCGATGGCCAAGCTAACGGTCGGGCGGCTCGTACGCGAAGTCGCCGACAGCTGCCTGCAGTACTTCGGCGGCATGGGTTTTATGAACGAGACGCCCGTGACGCGCTACTTCCGCGATCACCGGCTCGCCTCGATCGGCGGCGGCGCCGATGAAATCATGCTCGGCATCATCAGCAAGGAGATGGGCACCCTGACCAGAGCGCCCCGTCCGAGTGCGGTCGCGCACCCGAGCGAGTCCTAGCGCGACTGCGTTTTAAAACGCCGTCGCAAATAACTCCTCGAGAAACGCATACATGGCCGGATCCACCTCGGCCAGGCGCGCGCGAGTCGCCTTCGGCCAGGGCGAATGCGCGTCGTTGACCTCGACGTACGCGCGTAGCGATTCCGCAAAGTACTCGTCGAGGCCGGTCGCGGCATACGGTGTTACGAACGTGCGCGCCTCGGCAAACGCCTTCCGGATGACCGCGTCGTAGCCCGAACGGTAGACCCCGCCCCCCAGCGCGCAGTCGAGACCGTGACCGAATTCGTGCGCGACCGTCATCGGGCTCGGCGACCGAAGATACACGGTACGCTCCTCAACGACAAAGAGTCCCGCCGGCGGTATGGCCCACGCATCGACGTCGACGCCGAGCCGGCGCAACGAGCCCGAAGCGTCGGCGTACCGCTGCGATGGCGACAGGGACACGATGCGGATCTCACGTTCGGCTGCAAAGGTGAGCGCGGCACGCCCGAAGCGCGCCAAGACCGCGGCGATCGCGCGCGCCGCAGCGGGCGTCCCGGCGCAGAGCAAACGCGCGGCAGGATCGGCTGCGGTACACATTCGGTCCAGCGTAGCGCGCCGGAGTGAGCGATTTGTTGCTCATGAGTGTCCGGGGGCCGGCAGCGACCCGATCTGCACGGCGTGCGCACTCTGCGCCTCAAGCGCGCTCCAGGTGATTGCGATCGACTGACCGCCGCGCGGAGCGAAGGCTGCGCGGCCCTCGACGGTCCGCGCGCCGCGCTAGGCTACGCTCACGGAGGCGGCCAGGGTGCTGACGCTTACCGAAACGCGCGAGCGGTCCGGGTCGAGCTATTTTAGCCATTCGTTTGCGAGTTCTAACTAAGACTTGCTAGGTGCCCCGAGGGGAGAATCGCTTCGCTCACGAAACGCCCGCCTCACCCGAGCGCCGCAAGGATCTCGGGGAGATTTCGCCCCCAGGCATGGCCTCTAATGGTGACCCTAGAGCACTTATCTCTAAGGGAGATACGCATGCCACCATTTTCGCGCACGGCATCCACGATCGCGCTCTTAACCTTTACCGCCGCGGCGCTTCCAGCGAGTGTTTCCGGCGCAGCCGGGGTCGGACCGCTTGTAAGGCCGCACTCTGTCAGACACCAGCTTCCGTTTCAATCCAGCCTACCGACGCCCATCTTCGCCGGGGGCGGGAGCGTCCCAGCGCTGATGCTCCGTCTGTGGGGGAACCAGTACGGTGTCACTCCCGGTCAGCCGGCTAGCGCCTCGAAAGCCAACGTCGAAATGCTCTTCGCGTCGACGAATGGTCCGGCCGGCGAGCGCTATCTGATCGACCAGGCCTTCGACGACGAAACGACACCAGCCGCGAACCCGCCTTATCAAGACACGACGAACGGGCGTGACTGGACCTTCCCATATCCGAATTCCGGGTCGGCTCCTGGGCCACCCGACTTTGTAATCGGTTCTCCGCTCTCGACGGCGCTGTTGGGCGACTACGACAGCGAAACGCTGCCTGCGCGCGGCAAAGCGGTGCAGGAGCCGATCGTCGAAGCCGGCATCGCGTTGGCGTTCAACCTCGGACCGAACGCGAGCCTCGGTAGCCGGCAGTTCACTCTGTCACGCGAGTCCTACTGCGGCATCTACACGGGTGTCATCGGTGACTGGTCTGACTCGCAGATCACCGACGACAATGGCGGCGTCCCGGTCGTGAGCGCTTCCACGCCGATCGACGCAGTTTACCGCGCGGATCCGGCCGGTTCCACGTTCATCTTCACGACGCACCTCAACTACGTCTGCGCGGGCGCCGGTTACCCGTACTCGCAGGGCGTCGGCGAGTCATTCACCCTGCCGGACCCGCAACCGTCGGGGTCAAATTTCGTCGGAGCAACCGGGAACACGGCGCTGGTCAACGACGTGGAGCATCCTGCCAATTCCTCGCACGGAGCGATCGGATATACCGGGCCTTCCTCGATCGAGCCGCTTGGCCCGCTGCCGGCGGCCGCTCTGATCAATAAGAGCGGCGTTGCTAACCTGCCGACGGTCCCGGCCGTCAAAGAAGCGTTCCGCGGCCCGTACACCGCTGCGCCTCCGGGCTGGCCCGCGCGCGCTCGCACGTACGTACCCGATCCTTCGCACAAGGGAGCGTATCCGATCGTGGGGTTGATCTTCATGCTGTTCTACCACTGTTATCCGAGCTCGAACGCGGACGTTCCCGCGATGCAAGGCTTCTTCGATACCGCCCTTGCTCTTGAGAACGGCGCCGGATTGACGACGTACGACACGCTCGCAGAGGGAAGCGGGCTCGCTGAGCTGCCCGACGACAGAAAGATGAGAGTGCTTACCGCTTTGTCTAAAATCGAGCTCGTTCCATCGGGGGGCAAATGTTAGCGTAGGGAGGCGGCCTGAAGCGCGGTTCCGTCACAAGGGCTCTGCGGCAGCGTTAGCCAGAGACGATGCGCGTAGCGCTCTGGAGGAGCCATGGGTCGGTGTGAAGGCCGGCGTGGCGGCGCCGGCCGGCCCATTGTCCAGGGGCCGCCCCGCTACGCGCCGTAACGCCTCTCGTTGCCGCAATTAACCGTTGGGCGCGCCGCTGTTGCGGCGCTCGCCTTGCTGCTCGGGGGCGTCGCTGCCGCGGGCGCTGCCGAACAAATCGGGCCCGGCGCCATTGCCGCCAGCATTCATGACCACCAGGGGCACCCGATCTCCGGCGCCACGGTCCTTGCCACAGGCCCAGTCGAGCGCACCGCGACCACCGGTGCGGCAGGCATCGTAACGATGTCGGCATTACCGCTCGGCACCTACACCTTGCGCGCGACCCGGAGCGGCTTCGAGCCGATTGTTGCGACCGTCGTCGTCGCGGCGGGACCCTCCGCCCTCCGTTTCACGCAGCTCGAGCTCGCGCTCGCTTCGTTTTCAAATCTGCACGGCGCCACGGACGTCTCCAACGTCGGCGGGTTGAGCGCAACCGGCGACCCGGTCGTGGCCCATGCCCTTACGGCGATGCCGGACGTCGATGTCGTGCCGGCCGGAGTGGGCCCGGCAGCCGCTGGGGTCAGTGCGCTGGATACGTTGCCCAGTGAGTCTCGCGAAGAGCTCGATGGCATTCCGATCGCGGGTGGCCCATACGCGCGCAACGCGGTGTGGTTTCGCGATGCGCTCGTGCTCGACGACATCGAGGTCGCTACGGGACCGGTCGTTCACGATAGCTCGCTGCAAGATGCGATCGGCGGCGTGATCAATTACCAAACGCTGCCGATCTCGAGTACGCCGCAGTACGATCTAGCTGCCGGCTACGACTCAGAGTTCGGCAGCTTCCAGCGCGTGCGCTTTTCGGATACACTCGGCCGGCTCGGATTCGCGCTGGACACGGTCGGCGGCGGCGGCCTGAACCGTTCGCAAGTCGTTAAGCTGAATTACGCGCTCTCGCCGGCGACCTCGCTCGGTTTCTCGTCCTACGGCTCGCAATCGACGACCTCGCTCGACGGCGCCGACGTCACCAGCAATGCCCCCGCGTTCGCGCTTGACTTGCGTTCGCAGCTCGGCACGTCTTCGCTCCAAGTGCGAAGCTGGCGTTCTTCGGCGATGACGCAGGAGAGCATCGGTTCGTTTGCGTGGCCGCTCGAGTCGGACCGGCAGAGCGGTACGCAAATCTCGCTCGACGTTCCGGCCGGCAACCAACTGCTTTCCTTCTCGTTCGATCGCCGCAGCGACCTAGCGATGGTCGACGGCGTCGACGTCGACTCCACTTTTACGACGGCATTGGCGCGCGGCGACTTTCAGCTTTCGCGCGACGCGCGTCTCGAGCTCGGCGAAGTTCTCAGCGGCGGAACGCTCTTGCCGCAACGCACCGATCCCCAAGCCGGCTTTTCGTACCGGGTCGGCGATCGGCTGATGCTGAGCGCCTCGGCCGGGTCCGCGTACGCGACGGCTCCCGACTCCGTTCTCGCCGCACTCCCCGCCGACGTGCACGCGCTCGTACCGGAAACCGCTTTCGGCTGGCGCGTCTCGGCGGAGCGCGAGCTCGCCGCCGGCGACCATCTTTCTCTCTCGGCGTTCGACATCGCGCGCTATGACATTTTCGCAAACCTCGCGGATGCGCGCACGCAGGGTCTCCAGCTTGGCTTCAACCACGATCCGGGCGTGGGACGACTAGCAATAGCCGGCTTCGTCGGTCTGGCCAGCTCCGATGCGTTCGGTCCGGTGCAACCGCAGTATCGCTTCGCCGGCACGAACCAGCTGATCGACGGAAATCAACTGCCGGGCGATCCCTATAGCAAAGCGCGTTTGGCGCTTTCCTACCGCTCGCGCAGCGGCACCGAGCTACGTTTCGGTGCGACTCTCCTCGGCGCCGGTAACGCGTTCGGCGCGGGCGCAGCCGTCGCACTCGCCGACGCCTCCATCCAAGTTCCGTTGTTCCAAGCGTTCGATGTCCGCCTCGCCGCATCCAACTTCTTCGGCTATCCCGTGGCCCAACCGCTCGCGCCGCTCTATTCGCCCCACGAGCTTTCGCTTTCCTTGGTGCGCCACTAGCGTCGCCCGTTAGGTCTTGACGGTGAGTCCCATCGTTTCAAAACCACGCAGCGTGTTGTTCAGGCGCAGTTTCGGCTTTCCGTCGAGCGCCAGCGATTTGACGCGAGCGGCCAGTGCGCTCAGGATGCACTCGCCCTCGATGCGGGAAAGGGCCTCCCCGACGCAGCGATGGACTCCGGTCCCGAAAGCGACGTGCCCGCCGCCGCGGCGTCGAATGTCGAAACGGTTGGGGTCGATCCAGCGTCGCGGATCGCGGTTGGCGGCGCCGTAGAATAGCAGCACTTTATCGCCCTCCGGTATGCGAACGCCTTCGACCTCGAACGCGCGCGTCGTCGTACGGAAGAAGGTCTGCACGGGGGACTCGAGGCGTAGCGCTTCGTCGAATGCCGTGCGCACGAGCTGCGGATTGTCGCGCAAGGTTCGCCACTCTCCGACGTTGCGCGCCAGCAAATAGAGCGCGTTTCCTATCGCGCTGACCGTCGTGTCGAGTCCGGCGCTCAGCAGGGAGCGGACGAGCAGCCGCGCCTCATCGTAGCTGATGACGCCTTCTTCGACCGACCGGTACACCTGCGCGCCGATGCCGCTCGGGTCGAGCGCATCGCGTTCGCACATGGCCGTGATCGCAGCCGTCACCGCAGCTGCGTTGGCCATCGACCGCTCGAAGCGTTCATTGCGCGGGCCGAACGCGTTGAAAACCATTTCGCCGTAGGCAAGCAACGCTTCGCGCCCCTCGGGCGCGATGCCAAGCGCGTCAGGGAAGATCTTGAGCGGGTAGGCCCGCGCCAGATCGGCAACGCCGTCGAAGGTAACGCGCTCGACCAGCTCTTCGACCAGCCGCTCCGCCTCGTGCTCGAAGTCCGCTCGCAGCGAGTGAAGCGACATCGGCGACAGGGCGCGGGTCAGGATCTTGTGGGTTCGGGTGTGCAGCGGCGGATCGGCTTCGAGAATGATGCTAGGCGTCCGCCACGGCTTCTCTTTGTTAAAGTTGCTGAGCCCAACCCCGGCGGCCGAACTGAAGGCTTCCCAGTTCATGAGGGCCGCGTTGACTTGCCGGTGGCGCGCCATGCCCCAAACGCGGTAGCGCTCCAGCCACACGACCGGCCCGGCCTCTCGAAGCCGCTCGTGAAACGGATAAGGGTCGGTTAGGAACTCATCTGAGAACGGGTCGAAGTCGAGCGCGGGATATTGATCCTCAGCCACCGGTGCGACCGTTCGCCGTGCAAACTGCTGATGCTTTCAATGCGGCTAGTAGCCGGTGCCGAGCTCGGTACGGACCTCCCAAAGTTCGGGGAAGAACTTCTTTGAAAGCGTTTTCTCGAGGTAGCTGACGCCGAGCGAACCGCCTGTCCCGGGTTTCATTCCAATCATTCGTTCGACCATCCGAACGTGGCGCCCGCGCCAGAGCAGAAAGCGCTCGTCGAACTCGATGAAATCTTCGAGCAAGAGATAGAGGTCGTAGAGCTCCTCGGAGCGTTCGTAGATCGATTTGAAAGCGGCCAACAGCGTGTCGTGCGAGTCGACCTGGAAGCCGCGCCGCTGCAGCAATCCCTTCAGCGCGTCGTACAAGGTCGGCTCACTCAGCCGCCGTTCGAGCCGCTCGCGCTTGGCGCCCGTGACTTCCAGGAAAGAGAGATAGCTCGTCTTCTGAGCGCCGCACAGGAATTCGATCTCACGGAACTGCGATGACTGGAATCCGCTCGCGGGGTTGAGGCCCTCGCGGAATGCGTTGAACTCCTGCGGCGTCATCGTTTCGAGAACGTCGACTTGCTGTTCGATCAGGCGCTGGATCGCGTGGATGCGCCGGAAGTTCTTTTGCGTCTTGAGCAAGTCGCCGGCCGCAAGGTTTTTCATCGCCGCTTCGATTTCGTGAAGCATCTGGCGAAACCAAAGCTCGTACACCTGGTGGACGATGATGAACAGCAGCTCGTCGTGATGGGCTGGATTGCTTTGCGGAACCTGTAATGCGAGCAGCTCGTCGATGCGAAGGTACGAAGCGTAGGTCAAACGGGCCATCGACGCGATGTTAGCGCACGGGCTCGGCGTGGGCCTGCGGCTGGCTCAGTGGGTCGGGCGGATGCGATAGATGACGCCGGCTGCGTCGTCGGCGACAAACAGGCTGCCTTCCGGACCGACCGCGACGCCGGTGGGCCGGCCGTTGCGCGAGCCGTTGCGGTTCTGAAAGCCGCCCAGGAACTCGCGCCACTGCTTTTCGGGATCGGACCAGTCGATCGCGGTCAGCGGCTCGTCTGCGCGAAGTGGGACGAACACAACGCGGGGTGCCACAAGCGGTGCGTGCCAAGAGCCGTGCAGGGCGACGAATGCGCCGCCCGCGTAGGCGGCCCCGAACGGATACGTGCCGCTCGCGTGGGAAGGGTAGATGGCGGCGCCGATGGGCGTTTCGTAGGCGGGGAAGACGACCCGCGGCACCACCACGTTTGTGCAGTCGATCCCGGGCCTAACGCGGAGACGGTTCTCGTAACACCCTGGCCAGCCGTAGTCGAGGGTCCCTGGCCGGCTGCTGAAAGCGTCGAAAATTTCGTATGGGTGGCCGTGCTCGAGTTCGTCCTGTCCCGCGACGCCCGCCCATACGACACCCGTCGCCGGATCGGCGGCGAGTGCGATCGCGTTGCGGATGTGGACGGCCTTAGCGTGCTGCCCGGCTCCGTCGGGCTCCATCTCTTGGATGGTGGCCCGGGTCGGGTCGCTCTCGGCGCACGCGTTACACGACGAGCCTACGCTCGCGTAGAGCTTGCCGCCCGAAAATGCGACCGAAGTGGTGACGTGGCCGGCACCGCCACCGGACCGCACCGAAGCGATCTTGAGCGGCGTTGTTTTGGCCACGCGGTCGCCAGGCGAATACGGGATGCGGTACACGCCGGAATAGGTGCCGACGAAAAGCGCCCCGTCGCCCAAGGCCACCCCAGCGTCGGGCGCATCGTCGATCGTCGCGAAAGCGGTCGGCTTTCCCGGCGTTCCCTCGGCCCCCGGCACGATTGCGATCTGCCGGCCTGCGGTCCCGACCAGCAGGTCGCCGTTCGGGGCTACGGCTAGCTCGCGCGCACCCGGCACGCGCGCGACGATCTCGACGGCGAAGCCGGGCGGCGCGCTCGGCACGAAGTCCGGCTGCGCGGCGCTCGAATAAACGCAGGCCGCCAATGCCGCGGCCACGAGTCCGGAAACGACAACGCATACCGAGCGCGGATTCACGCGCTCAGTATACGCGTCATGTTTTGGGCCGGTCTATGGGCGCGGCGGCATCCCCATGAACATCGGGCCGCCGTGCTCCATCTCGCCCGGGCCGGCAAGGTGCAGCAGGATGCTTCCCGCGTCGGGCGCCGGCCGTGACGACCTAGCGTTGGGGCCGAGTCCCTCGCCGGGTGGTCCCATATGCTCGGGCCGGGCGGGCAGCACGGCCTCGAGTTGCGAGCGCATCTGTTGGTGGAGCGTGCGCATTTGGGCCATCAGGTTCTGATGCGCGCGCAGGACTGCTTCGCGCTCGCCGGACGAGAGCACGGCATCGAGCTGCGCTGCCGCCGCAGTGCGATTCGGGTTCGGGGCGATCGCCAGCTGCCCGACGATATTGGCGAGCAGTGCGCGGTGTGCTGGGGAAAGCGAGCTTAGGATTTGGGCCCGCGTCTGGATGCGCATTTGTTCGGCTTGGGCGCTGAACTGCTGCATCGCCGCAGACAACGCTTGGCGTTGTTCGGGGGTCAGCTGCGCGTGCATCCCAGCCGGCGCGGCCCCCTGTGCCGTCGCCGGGGTGTCGTCGGCGATGGCAAATGCAGGCGCCACGAGAAATGCGAGGGAGAGGATGGCGAAAATCGTCTTCATGCCGCCATCCTACGCGCGCAAGCTTAAACGGCCCTGAGAAGAAGATGGGAGCCTGTCACGCCACCGGCTCGTTACACGTTGACGACGATCCGGTCGTTGGTGACGTCGCAATCCTGGGAGCCGGGTACCGGGTAGTTCTGCAGAACTAATTGAAAGCGAAGTCGCGTGCTGCGCGGAACCGCTTCATCAGAGCGCACGAACTCGTACGTGAAGGTATAAGACTGGCCCGGCTTCAGCGGCGGAATGCCCTTCCGGCCTACCTTCGTAGCGTCTTGGAAGATATTAACCGACTCCAGGAGATTGGAGGGTTGCCCGGCGTCGCCGCGATTGACGACGGTGACTGCGACCGCATAGTTGTTGACCGCGCCTTGGTGCGTTACGTTCTTTACGCCGGCCGACGTGATAGCGGGGTCGGCGCCGCTGCACGCCGGCGCGGCGGCCGGCGCGACGAGGAGTTGCGCGACGATCAAGGCTGCGAGAAGTGGGGAGTTTTGCATGGCGTTCCTTTCCACGTGGCATGGTTGGTTTGTTTCTGTACCCTGCGCCGGCGGAAACGACGCGTACCCAAGCGACGCCCTCCGCGCGGTTCACATTTCGGTCCGATCTGATTGAGGAGTTTTCCACAGGGTAATCCTCGAGCGATGCTACGCATGCCGGAGCCTCCTCCTGCTAAGAAGCCGCCTGACGGTCCGATCGGCGTGCGAGAGGCGGGGGTGCGGGACGAGCCTAACCCGGCGCTGCGCTGGTTGCGGATCCTCGGCCCTGGAATCATCGTGGGGGCATCCGACGACGATCCGTCGGGGATCGGGACGTATGCCGTCGCCGGCGCCAGCCTCGGATTTTCAACCCTCTGGACGGCCCTGATCACGTTGCCCATGATGGTCGCGGTGCAGTTCATCGCCGCCAAGATCGGGATCGTCAGCGGCCTGGGCCTGACCTCGTTGCTGCGGCGCCATTATCCTCGCTGGCTGGCCGTTAGCCTGGCGTTTGCGCTCGTGGCAGCCAATACGGTCAATGCCGGCGCGGATATCGGCGCCATTGCCGCGGCGATCAATTTACTGCTCCCGCACGTGCCGATTGCGGCCTTGGTCATTCCGGTCGGTGTTACGCTGCTTTTGCTCCTGATCGTCGGGTCCTACCGGCTCATCGCGCGGACCTTCAAGTGGCTTGCGCTCGCCTTGCTCGCATACGTCGCCGCCGCGTTCTTTGCCCATCCCGACTGGCTCGCCGTGCTGCGCGGGACCTTCGTGCCCACGATTCGTTTCGACGCATCGCACCTAACCACGCTGGTCGCAATCCTTGGCACGACCATCTCCCCGTACATGATCATTTGGCAGGCGAGGCAGGAAGTCGAGGAAGACATCGCTTTCGGCCGGCGCTTTCTCTGGCAGCGACGCGGCACCACCCCGACCGAACTGCGTTACGCGGCGGCCGACGTTGCGGTGGGTATGCTGCTCTCGAACATCGTCATGTATTTCATCATCCTCACGACCGCGGCGACGCTTCACGCTTCGGGAAATCGCCACATCGAGACGGCCGCCGATGCGGCCAAGGCACTCGTCCCGCTCGCGGGACGCGGCGCGGAAGCGCTGCTTGCGATGGGTATGATCGGCGCTGGGGCGCTGGCGGTTCCGATCCTGACGGGCTCGGCCGCGTACGCGTTGGCGGGCGCTTTCAACTTAAAGGCCGGCCTCGCCGAGCAGCCCAGCCGCGCTCCGCAGTTCTATGCAGCGATCGCCGCCTCGACCCTGGTTGGCATGGAGATCAACTTCGTCGGCATCGGCGCGGTTGCCGCACTCTTCTGGAGCGCCGTCATCAACGGCGTGCTGGCCCCCGTATTGCTGGCCGTCATGATGCTCGTCGCCAACAACCACAAGATCATGGGAAGCGATCGAAACGGTCCGTTGTTGAACCTCGCCGGATGGGCGACCACTGGCGCGATGGCGCTTGCGGCTGCCGGGTTGTTCGTCTTCTGGGGGAAATGAGCGCCTCGGCTTCGCTCGCGGCACTGGCGATCGGACTGCTCGCGACGAGCCCATCGTCGCCCTCCCCGGCTTTCAAGAATCTGCCCGCCGCCATCCGGGCGGAGGCACCGGCCGACGAATACTTCGGGCCGCTAAAGTTGAGCGCGCTGAACATCAGGCTGCGTATCGACGCCCTTGGGCGCGCCTTTCACGCGCGCAGTAAGAGCGACCAGGACATTCTCCACGACGCGCTCTTCCTCGAACGAGGCCTGTACGCGTGGCGCGACCGGTATCCCCACGACCACTGGCTCGCGCCGACTGCCTTTCATTTGGAGCAGCTCTATCAAGCCATCCAAACGCCGGAAGCGCGGGCTTCGGCGACCGCGCTGCTGCGCTACATCGTGACGTATTTCCCGGCGACGCCGTACGGGCGCTTGAGCCGCGTGCGACTAGCCCAAAAGTTCCCGCCACTACACGGCGAGTCGCCTCTTCATCCCACCCCGAATCCATACGCACCGGGTGCCTCGCCCGCACCGACTCCGTACGCGCCGGCCGCTTCTCCCGCGCCCCCTGCCGCCACGCCGGTGGCGCCGGAAACGCCGAGTCCCCAATCGCGCTAGCGCGCCGGTGCGTGCGATCCAGCAGGAAGGCGCGTCTTGGAATAGTGCTCGGGGTTGAGGCGGCGCGTTAGCAAGCGGTACACGAACGTAAAGCCCGGCCAGAGCGTTACGTTCTTTCCGCGTTCGTCGAGATACCAGCTCTTGCAGCCGGAGGCCCAAACGGTGCGGCTCATGCGCCGTTGCAGGGCACGGTTGAAAGTGAGCTGCACGTCGCTGCGCACGTCGAGCGCGTCGACTTTTTTCGAGCGCATGTAGGCTAAGGCGCTCATGACGTAGCGGACCTGGGCCTCGATCATGAACACGACGGAGTTGTGGCCGAGGCCGGTGTTCGGGCCGACCAGCATGAAGAAATTAGGGAATCCGGCGACGGTGATGCCGACATAGGCTTCGATACCGTTGCGCCACGCCTCGTTGAGCTCGAGGCCGCCGCGCCCGTAGATGGCGACCGGCGCCACACCGCTCGTTGCTTGGAAACCGGTGCCCAGGATCAGTGCATCGATGGGGCGCTCGACGCCGTCCGCGGTGACGATCGAGCGCTCGCGCACTTCCGCAATCGGCGCCGTGACGAGTTCGACGTTGTCCCGCTGCAGGGCCGGATAGTAGTCGTTGGACAACAGCACGCGCTTGCAGCCCAAGCGATAGTCAGGCGTCAACGCGCGCCGCAGGGCGGGATCCGGGACCTGGCGCTCCAGGTGGCGCTGCGCGATCTTCTCGGCCACGGCCAGCTGACGGGGATCGATCGTAAAGCCGTACGCGCGCAGCTCGAGCAGCCAGTAGATCAGCTTTCGTACCGTCCATGCGTAGAACGGCACGAAGCGGCGAAGCGCCTGTTGCAGCGGTCCGACCGGACCGTCGAGTTTGGGAATGATCCACGGCGCGGTCCGTTGGAAGACGCTCAGGCGCCGGACACGCGGCGCGAGTTCCGGAACGAACTGGATGGCGCTTGCACCCGTCCCGACGACGGCCACGTCCTTCCCGGCACAATCGAACGCGTGGTTCCACTGCGACGAGTGAAAAAGCACGCCGCCGAACCGCTCGATCCCGGGGAGGGCCGGGATCGCCGGCTTGTTGAGCGGCCCCAGCCCCGTTATCAGCACGCGCGTTCGCAGCGTCTCTCGCTGGGTGCGAACCGTCCAGGTGGCGCTGCCCTCGTCGTAACGCGCTTCCCGCAGTTCGCTCTCGAACCGAATGTGCGGCCGAATGCCGTACTTGTCGGTGCAGCGGCGCAGGTAGTCCCAGATCTCGCTCTGCAGCGGATAGATTCGCGACCAGCGCTGCCTTTGCTCGAAGGAGAAGGAGTACAGCATCGACGGGATGTCGCAAGCGCAGCCCGGATAGTCGTTGTCGCGCCACGTCCCGCCGACGTCGCGCGCCCGCTCGAGAACGACAAACGACGCGCTGCCGGCTTTCTTGAGAGCGATCGCCATGCCGATTCCGGCGAAGCCGGCGCCCACGATCGCGACGTCCACGTCGAGGTCCCCTCGGCGCGGTGGCGGAACGTCGGGCCGGACTTCTGTTTCAGATAAAATCGAAGTAGCCCGGCGTGAGCCCGAGGTTCACCTTCATGTCGGAGATGATTTCGTGCTCGGCTAGAAAGCTGCCGACGTAGCAGTCGTGCTCGACCGGCAAATGGGTCACGCTCGAAAGCATGATCTCTTCGGTCGTGCAGCCGGCATCGCGCTTCGGATCGAGCGGTCGCATCGAGACCGTCGTCGTCGGCACGCCATCGACGACGGGACCGGGCGATTCGGTCAGCTTTCCGCCCGAAGCGAGTTCGAAACCGTTGATGATCCAGGGAAAGAACCCGGCGACGATCGTCTTCCCGCGCAAGTCCAGCGCGCGCGGATCGTCGATTTGCATGATCGCCTTAAGGTGCGCGAACAGGCCCGAGAGATGCCCTTTGATTTTATTGCCGCCGTGCCAAACGGCGCCGGTTCCGGCGCTTCGTCCCGAGATCACGTTGGATAGCGCGAATGACGGCTTCATGTAGGCGAAATGGTAGACGCGGTCTTCGATCGTGCTCCCCTGGACTTCGTGCGACCGCAGCGTGAAGCTGTAGTCGGCGATCGTCCGATCGGCGTCGACGAACTGATTCCACGCCGGCGCTCCGTCGATGTGCACTTCAACGTAAACGGTCGGATTGTACGTGGTGCGCGTGACGTCCGGCGGAATTGTCGGGAACGGGGTCGCCGCGCCGGGCGCCGGGGCCGGCGGCGGCGGCGCGGAGGGCAACGGCGAAACCGAGGGCGATGCGACCGGTACGGCCCCTGGTGAGGCCGAAGCCTCCGGTGGACCCGGCTGCAGCAGCGGCGTCGGGGCGATTGACGGCACAGGGCTGGGCGACAACGGCGGCGGCGACGGAGCCTGCTCTGCCGCGTCGGACGGTGCTGCGCCCGAGCGCACCGCCGCCAACGCGGTAAATGCGAAGGCAGCGATGACGAATAAGCGCTTCATGAATGACTCTCGCCGGAGCTGGTGGGCCTTGTTGTAACGCAAGCGGCTTCGATTTCGCTCTTGCGCCGGGATGGCCTCCGGCCCGCGACTTCGTTCGAGCGTGCGCTCTGCGCCAGGAGAAGTTTAGGACTGGAACGATGTAGATCAGCGTTACAAGCAGCGGCGGCGCGCTTTGCACCGGCGGGAGCACATCGTGAAGTACGACGGACAACGAGCCTTCGGAACACTTGACCGGAAGCGTTTCCTGCGCGCAGCGGGTGCGCTGGCAGGGAGCGCTGCGGCGATGCCGTTGCTGGGCGCCGTGTCTCGCGACAGGCTCGCGCAGCTTGCAAGGCTGCTCTCGATCGATCCGCGATTCGCCGGAAAAGGCTTGCAGTTCGATATCGGCGCGGTCTACCCGTTGACCGGTCCCGGCTCGATTTACGGAAATCGTTTTTCCGACGTCCCGAAAATGGCTTTTCGCCATATCGAAGCGCTGGGCGGCCCGCATTTCAATCTCGTGATGAAGGACAATAAGTCCGGCGATCCGCAAAGCGGCGTCGACGACGTCCGCGAGCTCGGCTTCGCCAAGGTCCCGATGTGCCTCTCTTCCTATGCGGCGGATCTCGGCTCGATGATTCCGGGCATCGCGCAATATCGGATGCTCAGCATCGACGGTTCGGGCGGCACCTCGCTCTTCGCGCAGCACAAGCCCTACTTCTGGGGCGCGATCGCGATCACGCCGAACGATGCGATCGGCGGCGCAGCCAGGTACATCGCCGCGAAGATGCCGCACGTTCGCCGCATCGCCTTTGTCGGCTGGGATCTGGGGGAGCTGAGCGACATGGTCGCGGCGGACATGCGCAAACGCATACGATCCGGCAGTTACGAATTGGTCGCCGACGAGCGAACCGCCATTGGTGAGACCGACTACGGCGCCGCGCTCGAGAAGGTGAAAATCGGTAACCCCGATCTCGTGTTCATGGCCCTTTATGCCGAAGACGTCGGTTATTTCGCCAAGCAGTATGCGACCTCCGGAATCGGCAAGCCCGTGTTCGGTTTTAGCCATACGGATGCGGCTGCCAAGATCGCTGGGGCTGCCTACGAAGGCTTGTATTTTGCCTTCGACTACTTCGACGCGAACCGGCCCGCCAACCCGTGGGCGCGTTTCTTCATCGACGAGTTCAAGGCCGCGGAGGGTGGTGGTCTGCCCGACTACTACTCGGCCAACACCTATGAAGACGTCTTCATCTTCTGGGAGTGCATTCGGCGCGTTCTCAAAGCGGGCGGGAATCCCAAGCTAGGACAGCAGTTGAACGCCGCCTTGCAGGCGAGGCCCGTGTTTCCGAGCCTTTATGGGGGGAGCGCGTCGGCGGCCGGTCAGATCGCGTTCAATCCGCTGACCCATTCGCTGACGTCCCGCCCGATGAGCGTCTCGCAGTACCGCAACGGTCAAGTCACCCCGCTCGCATTCTTCAACATCGGCGGAGCCGGCTTCAGACTCGCCTGAGGTGGGCGAGTTTAACCTTGCAAGCCTCTTGCAGCTGACGCTCAACGGCATCGTCAGCGGCACGGCATACGCGCTGCTCGCCGTGGGGGTGGCCTCGATCGTGGGCGTCACCGGCCGCTTCCACGTCGCCATCACGGTCAGCTATACGCTGGCTGCGTTCGTGGCCGCGTGGCTCGGCGGGCTGGCCGGGGTGCCGTTTTGGCCGGCGCTGCTCGTAGGCGCGCTCTGTGCGGCTCTGGCCGGCATCTTGATGGAAGCCTTCGTTTACCTGCCGCTTTCGCTGACCGCCATGCGCTTGGGCGCCAACGTTTTCTTGATGACGTTCGTCGCATCGCTTGGCCTCTCGATCGTCGGGCGGAACGTGCTCGCCTTGACGTCGTTGATGAACCCAAGCCTGCTGATCTCGGGCTTCAACAACGTTGGGCTCAACGTCGGACCGGCCACGATCACGACGCTCGACCTCACGATGGTGGTGACCAGCTGGGCGCTGATCGGGGCCTTCTCGCTCGTGCTTTCGCTGACGTCGCTCGGGCGGATGATTCGCGCCGTCCGCGCGAACTGGCAGATGAGCCTATGCGTCGGAATCGATCCGCGCCTCATTTATCGCGTCGTTTTCGGAGCCGGCTCGTTTCTCGCCGGCGCGGGCGGCATTTTTGCGGCGGCCAAGACGTCGGCCACGCCCGGCATGGGCGTCGTTCCGCTCTTCTACGCGCTCGTCGTAGCATTTCTCGCAGGCCTCGCAACGCCGCCGTGGCTCGTCGGCCTTGCCGGACTGGCCCTAGGACTCGTGCAGAGCTATAGTTCGCTCTTTCTTCCGACGCAGTGGACGCCGCTGCTGGTCTTCGCGATCTTGTTCGTCTTCGTGGCCTTGCGGCCGCTCGACGTACGTGCGCTGCAGCGCCGTTTCATAAGGACGCAACGGCAAGCCGGCTGATGGAGTTGCTGTTCGGCTACGTCGATCAGGTACTGATCTTCGTCGTTTTCGCCCTGTCGCTCAACCTGCTGCTCGGGTACACCGGGCAGATTTCGGTTGCGCATGCGGCCTTCGGAGCGATCGGAGGGTACACCCTGGCCTACCTTTCGCTCCACTCGCACGTACCGGCGGTAGCCGGCGTCGCCCTGGGCATTCTGTTTGCGGGTCTCGCCGGATTCTTGGTGGGCGTTCCCGCGCTGCGGCTTAAAGCGGAATGGCTCATTCTCTTGACGCTATCGGTGCAGATCATCGTTAATCTGTCGGTGGCGACGTCGCGTCCGCTCGGCGGAACGTATGGTTTGCAGGACGTGACGGGACTGTCATTCTTCGGGCGGCCGCTCGTCAACCCGAGCGACATGGCGTTGCCGTTTGCCGTTTGCGCGCTGCTCGTGCTCGCGATCTGCTGCCGGCTCGGCGAATCGCCGTACGGCCGCGTGCTGCGCGGCATCCGCGAAGACGAAATCGCCTGCCGCTCGCTCGGCAAGCGCGTGTTCGTCTACAAGCTCACGGCCTTCTCCCTAAGCGCGGCGCTTGCGGGGTTGGCCGGCGCGATGCTCGTGATCGAAACCGAGATCGCGGCGCCCAAGCAGTTTCTTTTCGACGTTTCGTCGGCCATCGTCGCGATGGTCGTCGTGGGTGGTTCGGGCAGCATCTTCGGGCCGGTCGTAGGCGTGTTGCTGCTATCGGTTCTCGGACCGTTGCTGGAGCGCGTGCTGAACTTGGGCGCCGACGCCGCCTTTACGTGGCGCCTGGTCGCGTACGGTGCGGCACTGGTCGCGATCGTCATGTTGCGCCCAGCCGGGCTCGTACCCGACGCAATGACCCGGCGTCTCGGCGGTTTGCTGCGCCGCTCCGATGGGACCGGGGCGACAAGCGCGAGTCGCCAGAGCGCATTCGAGGTGTCCCCCTTGAGCGTTGCGCGCACTTCGCCGGCGGCATACGGCGCCGCCGCACCGGTCGCTTCCGCCTCGGGCGAAGCGGTCGTTGCCGTGCGCGGGCTTTCAAAGCATTTCGGAGGCATCCGTGCCGTGGAGAATTTGACCCTCGAGCTTCGCTCGCACTCGATCACCGCGCTCGTCGGGCCGAACGGCGCCGGCAAAACGACGGTTTTCAACTTGCTGACGGGCGCGATCCGTGCCGATGGCGGCACGGTCGAACTGCGCGGCCGCGACATTTCGGGTCTTCCTCCCGACGCCGTCGCGCGTCTCGGCATGGCGCGCTCGTTCCAGGACGTGCGCATCTTTCCACGCCTTTCGGCGCTCGAGAACGTTCTGCTTGGCATCGGAAACCAGCCTGGTGAGCATCTCTGGCCGCTGTTTGCCCGGCCCCGCCTAGTCGCGCAAGCCGAGCGAGCGGGAAAAGAGCGCGCGCACGAATGGCTGCGTTTCGTTGGCATGGCGCAACAGGCTAACGTGCCGGCCGGGGCGCTCGCCTTCGGGGAGCAAAAGCTCGTCGCGCTGGCGCGGGTGCTGGCGACCGAGGCCGACGTCGTTCTTCTCGACGAGCCCGCGTCGGGAATCGACGTGCATTGGGTCGACGCCATGCTCGGACTCATCGACCGCCTGCGAACGCAAGGGCGCACGATCTGTCTCGTCGAGCACAACCTGCACGTGGTGGAGCGGCTGGCCGACCGCACGTGCTTCATGGAACTGGGCAGGATCACCGCGCAAGGCAGCTTCGCGGAGCTTACGGCCGACCGGCGCCTGGCCGAGGCGTACTTTGGAACGGGCGCCGGTGCGTAACGCGGCGTCCGGGGCCGATGCGCTCGCGGTGCGCGGGCTGCGTGCCGGATACGGACGGAAGCTCGTCGTGTTCGACGTCGACATCCATGTCGGAGCGGGCGAGATCGTCGCGCTCGCGGGCCACAACGGCGCCGGAAAAACCACGACGCTCAAGGCGATCTTCGGCATTCTGCCGCCGGCCGGCGGCTCGATCTCGTATTTCGGCAGCGATCGCACGCGCGCGAGCCCGCGCTCGAACGTTATAGACGGCATGTCCTTGATTCCGGCCGAACGCTTCGTCTTCGGCGACCTGACCGTGCGCGAGAACTTGCTGCTCGGCGGCTGGCACGTGCGCTCGGCCGGCGCGAAGCAGCGCAACGCGGATCGCGCCGCCAGGCTCTTTCCAATCTTGCGGGAGCGCGAGTCGCAACGCGCCGGCACGATGTCGGGCGGCGAGCAGCGGATGTTGAGCCTCGGAATCGCTCTCATGTCCGAGCCGCGCCTGCTGTTGCTCGACGAGCCGTCGCTGGGACTCGGGCCTGCGATCGTCCTCGAACTGTTCGACACGATTCGCCTGCTGGCTGAAGAAGAGGGGCTCTCGGTTCTCCTGCTGGAGCAGAACATCGGGCAAGCCTTGCGCATCGCCGACCGCTTCTACGCAATGCGCAACGGCCGCATCATCCTCGAGGAAACGGCGGCGCTAATGCGCCGCCGGCACGACTACTGGGACTTGTTCTAGCGGCCCTCGACGACCGCGAGCGCTAACGTCTCCGCCGTGAACCGCCTTCCGATTTCAATGCCGCGCACTCGAGCGTTCGCGATCGATGAGCGCGCGCTTGCGCTCGAGCCCCCAGCGGTATCCGCCCAGACCCCCGCTTCCGCGAATCACGCGATGGCACGGGATGACGATTGCCACCGGGTTGCGCGCGCAGGCATGTGCGACGGCGCGCGCTGCTTTGGGATCGCCGATCGCGGCGGCGACCTCGCCATACGACTGCACCTCCCCGTAGGGAATCGACAGCAGATATCTCCAGACGCGCATCTGAAAGACCGTGGCGCGAATGTCCAGCGGCAGGTCGAGGTGCGGCTGCGTACCGGCGAGGTGGCGCCCGATCGCTTCGACCCACCGCCGAAAATCGCCGTCGTCGCCTGCGGGCATCGGCGCGATCTCCGCATTGCGGTATTCGCCCTGCAAGGCCTGCAACAAAGCTTCCTCGGAATCGCCGAACTGGACGAAGCAGATACCACGATCGGTCGCGCCGATCATCATAAGGCCGGCCGGCGTATCGAGCGCCGCGTACGAGATCGCGACCCCGGCGCCCGCGCGGCGATACTGAGCTGGGGTCATGCCCAGACGCGTGGCAGCGTTCTCGTACACGCGGCTGGGCGAACCGTAACCGGCGTCGTAGACGGCTGCGTCGATGCCCTTCTTCGCGTGCAGCGCGACTTTGAAATGCTTGAGCCGAATGTCGGCGAGATATTGCTTCGGCGTGACGCCCACGACAGCTTTGAAGCGGCGTGCGAAATGATACTGGCTCATCTCGGCTTTCGCGGCGAGATCGCTCAGCGCGAGCGCCTCCTCGCTATGGGTTTCGATGTAGCGGCAGACTTGGCGGATGCGTTCGGTCTGGCTCACGCTGCACGAACGATCTTGAAGTCGAAACACGTATACGAAGCGTGGCGCACGTGCACTTCGGCGATCGACTCGTCGCGCAAGAAAGCGGCGGCTGCCCGCTCCGCTTCGCCCGGTTCCGTCACGACTGCATCGACGATGTCGCCGTTGTGCCCGTAAGCGCGCAGAACCAGTCGGCGGCCGGCGAAGTCGGCAGGGAAGGTTTGGGAGTCGGCGTAGGGCTCACAGCCTTTCGCGTGGATGTAGATCGGGCCGACTTCCGCGTAGGGTCCCGTATCCGGAAGCGGCTGATACGAGAGCAGGATAAGGTCCTCGGGAGCGTTCGGAACCCGCAAGCAGAGCCTGCACGGCCCTTGTGCTTTGGTTACGTGCAGCCGGTGGCCGAAACGATCGGTAAGGGTGCGCCGCGCTTCGTCGGCAAGGCTCTGCGGAATCGCAAGGAACTGTAGGGTTGTGGTCGGCGTGGCGCTGCTCATTGCCACATGATAAGGCGAAGAGACGGATGAAAACCATCCGAATCTTGCCATCGTGCCGGATCGTTGCGAGCTTGCGCTTCGCTAGCTGGGAGGCTGCTCCTCGCTTCGGTGACCGAACATGCCCTCGACCTTGCCGAGCTCCTCGTTGATCGCGTTGTTCGCAGCGAGATCCACACGGGTCTTGAGCGTTTGGTCGATGGACTGGCCGCCGGGGATGCGGCCGGCGACGTCGTCGATGACGCGGTTAATCGCATCATCCGCCTGAGTATCGACGGTTGAATCCGCTGCTAAGCTGCCGGCGTTATCGGCCGGACTGGGCTGATCGCTCTCTGACATTGATGGATCCTCGCCGGACGCATTGCGACTGCCGGGGACGGCGTTGGCACGACGCACCCGCGGGAGCGGAAGATACCGGGTCCGCCCGTGTTTCCCTCTCAGGCGACCAGATCGTGCCAGCTCGTCGCTTGCAGCGCGACCCCGTAGTATCCGGCGGCGGCCTTAATATTCGCAAACGCCTGGCTGCGCTCGTGGTCGTCGACGTGCTGCACGGCGGCAAAGCGGGCGATGGCGCTTCGCACGTGGGCTGCGTCGGTTAGCGGTTCCTTACGCTGTAGCGGAAAGGCGAAGACGCTGTCCGGCAGCTGACTGCGGTTCTCGCCCGGCTCGACGTGCGCCGGCTTCCATGTGATCTGCATGTCCGGCAACATTCTCAAAGCGGGATTGCCGCAACGTAGCCGCATTGCGGCCGAGGGACTCGACCGCTTCGAGGGCCATGGCGACCGCGTCCGAAAGAAGACCGTTGTGATCGAGCGCCTCGATGATTCCTTTGCCAACGTTGACCCGCAGGAAGCGTATCGAGCAGCGCTCGACGCCGGGATCGTGGTTCACCGCATCGATCCGCTTAATGGGGAGACGCCGCTTGAGGCGCTGCGCGACGAGCTGACGCCGAACGCGCGCTTCTACGTGCGCAACCATTTCGGTATTCCGAACCTCGATGCGTCGAGTTGGCGGTTGCACGTCGGCGGCCTCGTCCAGAACCGCCTGGAGCTGACGCTGAACGACCTGCAGAACATTCCGGCGCACGAGCGTGTTGCGACCTTGGAGTGCGCCGGAAACGGCCGCGCCAGCCTCGAACCGCAAGTCGCGGGCGAGCCTTGGCGTTTCGGCGCGGTAAGCGCCGCCCAATGGACCGGCGTTCCACTCGTCGAGGTTCTCGACCGGGCCGGAATCAAAGCGCAGGCTTGCGAGCTCGTCTTTCGCGGCGCCGACCGCGGGCAGCTCCATGAAGGTGGAGACACCATCTATTTCGAGCGCAGCTTGAGTGTAGAGACGGCGCGCAGCTGCGGGGCATTGCTTGCGTATGCCATGAACGGCGAGCCTTTGCCGCCGGTCCACGGCTATCCGTTGCGCGTCGTCGTACCGGGCTGGTATGCGATGGCGTCGGTGAAATGGCTTACCGAGATCGAGGCCGTCAGCCGGCCGTTTACGGGACACTACCAAAGCGACACGTATTTTTTCGAAGCCGAACGCGACGGGCGCGTGGTTCGAGAGCCGGCCCGGCTGCAGCGCGTGCGCAGCCTGATCCTCGAACCGGCCCCGCGAGTCCAGGTCGCGCGCGGCGAGCTCGTCGTTCGGGGCGTTGCGTGGTCCGGCGCCGCCCCGATCGTGAGCGTTGAGGTGAGCGTCTCTGGCGGCCCGTGGCAGAAGGCACGCTGCAACGGCCAAGCCGCACCCGGCGCCTTGACTTCGTGGGAAGCCATCGTGCGCGTCGACGGTAGCGGGGAAGCGAGCCTTCGCGCACGTGCGACCGACCAAACCGGCGCCACCCAGCCCGAGACTCCACCATGGAACCGTCTTGGCTATGGAAACAACGCCGTGCACGAAGTGCGCGTTCAAGCGAGCTAGACCGATGCGCCGAAAGGGTTTCTTGTTTTCCCTTGCCGCGCAGTCTGCCGCAACCGCGACGACCGCAGGCGGGGCCCGCGCCTCCGACGACGCTGCCGACCTCATCGTGCGCGGTGCAACGATTCATTCGGTCGATCCGCGCCGTCCCAGCCCTGAGGCGTTCGCGGTTCGGGAGGGGCGCTTCATCGAGGTCGGTTCGCTCGAGGCTGCACTTCGCCACGCCGGTTCCCGGACGCGCGTGCTCGATTTGTCGGGTCGCACGGTCCTGCCCGGGCTCATCGATTCGCACCTCCACCTGATGGGCGTCGGCTTGGATCTGCAGCACGTCGACCTAACGCACGCGGCAACGCTCGAAGAAGTCGTACGGCGCACGCTCGCGTATGCCGCGACGTCGCCGGATGCGTGGCTGCTTGGAGATGGGTGGGATCAGAATCTCTGGCCCGGAGGCGCTTTCCCGACGCACGATTCGCTGAGTGCGGTGCTTCCGTCGCGCCCGGTCGTGCTAACGCGGGTCGATGGTCACGCGCTGCTTGCCAACGCGAAGGCGATGCAGCTCGCCGGAATCGACGCCGCGACGAAGGAGCCGCCGGGGGGTCGCATCGTGCACGACGCCGCCGGGCAGCCAACCGGCGTTTTCATCGACAATGCGATGCTGCTGATCGAGCGCGCAATCCCCGCGGCGACGCCCGAGCAACTGCACCGCGCCGCTCTGGCCGCGATCCGCGAATGTCACCGCTGCGGCATCACGGCCATCGGCGAGGCGCGCACGAGCGCCTCACATCTTGCCGTCTTAGAAAAGATGGGCGAAAGCGGCGAACTCGACTTGCGAGTCTACGCGATGCTCGGCGACGACCCCGAGCTGCTCGGACGATGGTTCGCGCAAGGTCCGCGCGCGGGTGCCTACGACGACCGGCTGTGGGTCCGCGCCGTGAAGATGTACGTGGACGGGGCGCTTGGTTCGCGGGGCGCGGCCCTGCTTGCGCCGTACGACGACGACGCTGGAAATCGCGGCCTTCTGCTCGCTCCCCAAGAGCATGTGCGCGACGTATGCATGCGCGCGCTGGCGTCAGGTTTCCAAGCGTGCACGCATGCGATCGGCGACCGCGGCAACCGCGTCGTGCTCGACGCTTACGAGGCAGCCCTCGCCGCTCGCCCGACCCACGATCACCGCTTCCGCGTGGAGCACGCGCAAGTGCTGAGTCCGCAGGACATTCCCCGCTTCGCTAAACTCGGCATCATCCCGTCGATGCAGGCGACGCACCAGATCAGCGACATGGCGTGGGCTCGGCAGCGCCTCGGCCCGGAACGCGTCCGCGGCGCCTATGCGTGGCGCTCGCTGCTCGATACCGGAGTCATCATCCCGAACGGCACCGATGCGCCGGTCGAACCGGTCAACTCGCTGCGCACGTTCCATGCCTCGATCGCTCGCCAAGACGAGCACAACCTGCCCGCCGCCGGCTGGTATCCGGAACAGCGCATGACGCGCGACGAAGCGCTAAAATCGATGACGATTTGGGGCGCTCACGGCACGTTCCGCGAAAACGTCATCGGCTCGATCGCCGCCGGTAAGCACGCCGATTTCGTGGTGATGGACCGCGACTGGCTCGCGATTGTGCCCGAAGACGTCATGGAAACGAAGATTCTGGCGACGTATCTCGGCGGCGAGCAAGTCTACGATGCCGCAACGGACCGCAGCGCGATGCGTTCGCGCGCTTCTCGGCGTGGTGGATGTTGCGGCCGGTCGGCGTGAGCACTCGGCCGGGCAGAAGCGACGTGCCCGCGCCATGCGAGGAACGCGCAACGCCCTCAGCAGAAGGTTACGATGCAGGAGGACCGGGACGATGAACGCTCGACATGGTTTGATCATACCTTTGGTGGCGGCGTCTCTTGCGGCGGATTTCTCGCCGGCCTCCGCCTCGCCGCATGCCGGCGCGATTTCGACGCTATGGGCGCCGCGCGTCCCTGGGCCGGCCGCGGACGTAGGGCGATACGCCGGTCCGATGCCGGGCAACGCGTCGGTCGCGCTTTACATCGCACTACCCGGCCGCCATCAAGCGGAAATTGCCTCGCTCATCGACGCGCAGAACACGCCGGGATCGCCGTTGTATCACCGGTACCTGACGCCGGCCGAGTACGGCTCCTATTTCGGAGCAGAGCCTGCGGCGCTAGCCCGGGCGCTTGCATCGTTGCGCGCGCACGGCTTCGCGATCGACCGGCTTGCGGCCAACCGTCGCGACGTCGAAGTCCACGCCCCGGCCTCGGTTGTAAGCGCTTTCTTCAACGCGCCGCTCGATATTCGTAGCGACGGCACCCGCACTTTCTACGCGGCCCGCTACGAGCCGGCGTTGCCGCCCGACTTCGCGGGCGCCGCCATCGGCGGGCTCGAGTCGTACCATCGATTCCATCCGCACCATCGCTTCAATCCAGCCGCGCAGATCGGCGGCCAGCGGGGTTGGGCGCCGCCCGACATCCAGTCGACCTATAGCCTTACACCGATCTATGCGTCTGCAACCGGGGCAGGAATTACGGTGATCGATGCCACCGTAGGCTTCGCGCGCGCCTCCGACTTCACGACGTTTACGGGCGAGTTCGGCTCGAGCGCGACCTTGATCTCGACCGCCGTCGGTTCGAAGAAGCCGCCGCTCGATAATAACGGTGAGACCACGATCGACGTCGAGTGGATTTCCGGTGTGGCGCCGGGTGCGACGATCGATCAGGTCTCGCCCGCCAATGCCTCCAACAAAGACTTCGACTCGATGTACAGCTATATCGTCAATGACATGAGTACGGTGCACATCGTCACGACCAGTTGGGGCGACTGCGAGCAAGACGTCGGGAACGACCTCAACCTCGACGAAAGCCTGTTCCAACAGGCATACACCGAGGGTCAGTGGTGGCTGGCCGCAGCGGGCGACGACGGCGCAGACGACTGCGCGGACGGGAAGAAATCGGTCGATTTCCCGGGTTCCTCACCGTATGTCGTCAGCGTCGGCGGCACCGAGGTTACGCCCCAGTCGACCAGCGGCGGCAACTATACCGGTTGGAAGAAAGAAGTCACCTGGGACAAGGGCGGCGCAAGCGGAGGAGGCGCCAGCATCGAATTTTCTAAGCCAAACTTCCAAACGGCGCTGACCCCGAAAGACGGTGCGCGCGACGTGCCCGACGTTGCGCTGATGGCAGACGACTACGACGTCAACGGCGGCTACTTGATCTACTACCGCGGGGACTGGCAATCTGGTTGGGGCGGCACGAGCTTTGCGTCGCCGATGTGGGCGGGCTTCTTTTCTCTGATTGCGCAAGCGCAGGGCGGCACGATCCCGAGTCCCCTCGTGACGCTCTATCAGCTTGGCGGCACGACGTCGTACGGCTCGTTGTTCCACGACATCACCAAAGGCTGCAATACCTACCGCAACGTTCAGGGATACTGCGCGGCGAAGGGCTACGATCAGACGACCGGACTTGGGAGCTTCATCGGCTCGAGCCTAGAGGCGGCGTACTGAACGGGCCGTTGCGCGAGCGCGCTTCCGGCTCGTGGCGCTTACGGATGCCCGCTAATGCGTCGGTCGCTTTGCCAGACTAGCGCCTCCTGGGCGACGAGCGGCTTGGAGAAGAGGAAGCCTTGGGCGAGTTCGATGCCGGCTGCTCGCAGAAACGTAACCTGATCCTCGCGCTCGATGCCTTCGGTAACGATCGTCAGATCGAGCGCGCGCGCGACCGTCACGATGGCACGTACGATCGCCTCGTCGTTGCGCGATTGGGGACCGCGCCCGATGTCGCGCACGAAAAGGTGATCGATCTTGATCATGTCGAGCGGAAAGCGCTTGAGATAGTTAAAGCTCGAGTACCCGTTTCCGAAATCGTCGATGACGATCTTTACCCCGGTTCTCTTCAATTCTGCCAGCGTCAGTGCGGCGGCCTCCGGCGACCGCATGACCAGGCTCTCGGTCAACTCGAGATGGAGCCGGTTCGGATCGAGTTGCGTGCGAGCCAGGGTGCTCGTGACGACGCCGGCGAAATCCGGGTCGTCGAATTGCCTGGCAGATACGTTGACCGAAACGAATCTCTCGGATCCCTCGTCCTGCCAGCGCTTGGCGAAACGGCACGCCTCCTCGATGACCCATGCGCCGAATGGGACGATCAAACCGATGTCTTCAGCGATGCCCAGGAACGCCTCAGGCAAGAGGCGGCCCAGGTCCGGGTGATTCCAACGCAAAAGTGCCTCGGCCCCGGCATAACTGCGCGTTCGCAGATCGACGATCGGCTGATACATGACTTCGAGTTCGCGGTTCTCGAGCGCACGTATGAGATGGGTCTCGAACGAGATCCGCCCGATACCGTCGCCGATCGCCGAGCGCTCGTGGAAAGCAATGTCGCGGCCCTGCGTTTTTCCTCGATACATCGCGGCATCGGATAGCGCAAACAGTTGGTCGGGCTCGACCGCATCGTCGGGATAGAAGCAGACGCCCATGCTCGCGCGCATGTAGACCTCCTGTCCGCCGCAGTCGAAGCTCGATCCCAGGGACGACATGAAACGATCGGCCACCGCCTTCGCTTCCTCTTTACCGCCGAGATTCGTCAGAAGGAAGACAAACTCGTCACCGCCCATGCGTGCAACCATGTCGGACGGCCGGGTTCCCGATTTAAGGCGCGATGCGACCTCGCGTAAGAGCTGATCGCCGGTCGCATGACCGAGGCTGTCGTTGATCTGTTTGAAGCGGTCGAGATCGATGATGCCGACCGCAAGTTTGGTGTGGCTCGCGGCCGCTTCTTTGATTGCCTCACGCACCCGCTGCTCGAACAGCACGCGATTGGGCAGGTTCGTTAGGCCGTCGTGCAGAGCCAAGAATTCGAGCCGCTCCCGGTCATGCTGCCGCTCGATGGCGATGCCCGCCAAATGCGCGAACTCCCCGCAAAGCCGCAGGTCGGCATTGGTCGGCGGCGCGTCGCCCGCGGCGCGAAAGGAGAAGGTGCCTCTAACCCCGATATCGGTGGCGCCGATAAGCGACTCCCATAGCACTTCGGGACTGGCAGCGTCGTTTTCCGGCGGGTTACCGACGATGAGCGAACCGCCGTCCGCGATGGCGGCGCCATGCACCTCGATGGCCGCGTGCGCCCCGGGGCGCGCGCGCTCGGCGGTTGCTACCAGTTCCTGGAGAATCTGTTCGAGCGGGGCATCGGCCGCAATCATCTCAAGAATGTGCCCGCGGTCGAGCTGCAACCGCTCTGCGCGGCGCCGGGCCGTGATGTCGCGCGCAAAGATGACCCAGTGCTCGGCTCGTCCGTCGGGACCAATAACCGGCGACAAGTTGAGCTCGCACCAGAAGGTCTCGCCGTTCTTACGCTGCTCGAGGGTTTCGATGACGAGCGGCGCGCGGCGGCGGCGCGCCTCGCGGATGCGCGCGCGCACGAGCGGATCGGGGTCGCTGCCGCGCAGCAACGCGGCCGTCATGCCGACGGTTTCGCTCGCCGCATATCCGTAGAGCCGCGTGAATGCCTCGTTGACATAGACGATCTCGGGCTCGTCGTCGGGCTCCGACGTGGTCACGATGACCGCGTCGTTGGAACTGATGACGACCGACTCGAGGACGCGCACGTGACGCTCCGCCCGCTCGATCGCGTTGAGATCTTCGCCCACCGAAACGAAGCCCGAAACGCTCCCGTCGGGCGCGTACAGCGGCGCGGAAGACCAGCAAACGTCGACTGACGTCCCGTCCTTGCATTTGATCTTCGCTCGACTGGAAAGGACCGTTTCGCCCCGCTTGATAGCGGCTAGGAGATCGTCAAATTGGTGGTCGTGCCCGTTCGGGAAAGTGGGCGTGAACTTTCCCACCAGTTCTGCCTCCGACCAGCCCGAGATGCGTTCGGCAACTGGGCTCCAGCTCGTTACCCGCAGGTCGAGATCGCAGGTAACGACGGCCATCGGCGATGACTTGATGACGGTCGCGAGTTGCGTGCTCAAGCCGTTCGCCCGCGCGAGCTTGAGCCGCACTTCGAGCTGGTCCATCGTCATTGCGGCCAAGGCGCGCATGCACTCGATCTGCTCGGGGTCGAGCGACCGAGGAACGGAGTCGAGCACGCAGACGGTTCCGATGCGATGGCCGTCCGGGGTCACGAGCGGTGCCCCGGCATAGAAGCGCACGCCGGCCACGACGCTTGGAAAACGGCAAAAACGCGGGTCGGCCTGGGCGTCAGGCACAATCGTAACGTCGTCGGGACCCGCGATGACGTGGCCGCAGAACGACAGCTCTCGCGCACCTTGCCGAACCTGCTCCAGCGGGAAACTCGCCTTTCGCCAAACGCGAGACGCGTCGACGAAGGTAATTGCTGCCCACGGCACGCGTAATGCGCGTGCGGCCACCTCGATGATCCGGTCGAATTCGGACTCGGGCGGGGTGTCGACGATCGCATAGCGTTCGAGCGCGGCGAGGCGACCAGCCTCACCGTCTAGGTGAACCGCCCCCTTTGAACTTTCTTGGCGCGCTAGCGACACATCGATGTTATCGGCATCTATCCCGAAGCGACGCGGCACGGCTTCGCGACGAAGACCGGGTAGTGATGCCCCTCACCTCGACCCGGCGCGGCTGTGCGGCAGATCACACCCTGCCGAAGCTCGGCTTGACTCTGGCGTCGGCCATCCGGGGGCTTCGTTTTGCGCTGATCCCCAAGACGGCAAAGGCGGCCACTAAGCAGAGGAGCGCCGACGCGACGAATGCGTCGTTGTAGCTGAGCGTCACCGTCCGAACGACGCCGGCCGCAAGCGCAATCGAGGCGGCACCGAGCTGATGCCCGGCCGCGATCCACCCATAGACGATGGGTCCCTCTTCTTTGCCGAAGGCTTGGATCGTCAGTTTCACGGTCGGCGGCACGGTAGCGACCCAGTCCAGGCCGTAGAACAGCGCGAACAGCGGCATGCCGAACAGCCCATTGAGGTTGAAGGCGAACGGAACGAAGAGCAGCGAGAGCCCGCGCAACCCGTAATAGGCGAAGAGCAGGTAGCGGCTGTTCCAGCGATCCGATAACCATCCCGAGAGGGTCGTCCCGATCAAGTCGAAGAGGCCCATCGCCGCGAGGTAGCCGGCCGCGCGGACTTCGGGGATGCCGTGGTCCCCGCAGGCCGGGATGAAGTGCGTTCCGATAAAGCCGTTGGTGCTCGCGCCGCAGATGAAGAAGGTTCCGAAGAGAAGCCAAAAATCGCGCTGCCGAGCAGCCCGTGCTAGAGCCCCGAACGCGGTCGACACCGGATTTCCGCCGCGCAGCAGCGGCGCTTCCTCGCTCGCGCTTCCCGGCGCCGCTCCATACGGAAGGAGACCGATATCTTCGGGCCGGTCGCGCATGAAGAGTGCGATGGGAACGGCGACCACGATCGCCGCACCGGCTAGCACGTATCCGACCGAACGCCATCCGGCGTGCACCGCGATGACTGCCAGAGCCGGCAGAAAGACGAGCTGGCCCGTAGCGTTGGCGGCCGTCAGGAGGCCGACGACGGTTCCGCGCTTTTCGACGAACCATCGGGTCGCCACCGTCGCCGCTACGACCATGCCCATCAAGCCGACACCGAGCCCGACGCCAACGCCCCACGTGAGCATCAGCTCCAGCGGCGAAGCGATCCGCGAAGCCGCCACGGTCGCGACCGTGATGATGCCAAGCCCGATCAGCATCGTGCGCCGCACGCCGATCGTTTGCATCAGCGCGGCCGCAAACGGCCCCAGCACACCGAAGAGCGCGATGTTGATCGCAACCGCGAGCGAGATGGTTGCTGCAGTCCAACCCATGTCCGCCTCGAGCGGCAGCATCAGCACGCCCGGCGCCGAGCGGACGCCCGCGGCGAAAATGAGCACGAGGAACGTCAAGCCGGCGATCGCCCAAGCATAGTGGAGTCGTGTGCGCGGGCGGGGTTGCGGCAGGAGCAACGACGGGCCTTTCGGGAGCGGTAGCTGCCTCCGCTAAACCGAAAAAGACCGGCGCGAGTTGCCGCTCCCCTTGGAGAGAGATTGAAGCGCGGGTGGAACGCAACGCGCGGCGGGCGCAACGGGTCCTGGCCGGCATGGCATACACGCTTGAGGGAACCGTTGCGCTCGTTACCGGGGCTAGCTCCGGGATCGGCGAAGCGACCGCGTTGCGGCTGGCTGCCGAAGGCGCAAAGGTCGCCGTGTGCGCACGTCGCGCGGACCGCCTCGATGCGCTCGTCGAGCGGGTGCACCAAGGCGGCAGAGAAGCGCTTGCGATCGAGGCCGACATCACCGACGCAGCGCAGGCCGACGACGTCGTCGGGCGTACGATCGCGCGCTTCGAGCGTCTCGACATTCTTGTCAACAACGCGGGCGTCATGCTGCTCGGACCGATCGAGGGCGCGGATCCGAGCGAATGGCAACGCATGATCGATTTGAACCTCGCGGCGCTCCTGCGCTGCTCGCACGCAGCGCTGCCGCACTTGCTGCGGGCCGCCGAAAATGCGACCCGCCGCGTTGCCGATGTCGTCAACATCAGTTCGGTCGCCGGCCGTGTCGCGCGGGCCGGATCCGGCGTCTACAACGCGACGAAGTTCGCCGTTGGCGCATTCAGCGAATCGTTACGGCAAGAGGTCACGACCCGCCACGTGCGCGTCGGGCTCGTCGAGCCCGGCTTCGTCGAAACCGAGTTGCAGAGCCACAACAGCCCGCAGGTTCAAGAAATGATTCGGACGCGCTTCGCGATGGAGGAGCGGCTGCAGGCCCAAGATATCGCCGATGCGGTGGCCTACATGGTCACCCGGCCGCGTCACGTCGCTGTCAACGAGATGCTGATTCGTCCGACGGAGCAGCCGGGTTAGACTGGTGCGGCCGGTCTAAGCGGCGTACCGTACCGCGGTGGCGGCGACCAATCGCTGCGTTGCGAGCTCGCCGGCGTACGGAGCGGAGAACACGCCGGAGGTCGGCGCCACGTCGCCGTAGTCGCGGCCGACCGCTACGACCACATACTTCATCGTGATGCGGCGCCCGTGGGTTGGATCGAGTGCGAGCACCCGTGCTGTGCCGTTTTCCGGCACGAGGAGTTCGATCCATGCATGCGTGCCGCCCGCGCCGATCAGGTGCCCGGAAACGTAGCGCGCCGCGATGCCGCAGCGTCGTGCTAGCGCAAGCGCCACGTGGGCGAAGTCTTGGCAGACGCCGGATCGCGACGCAAAGGCTTGCGCGGCCGAGGTCTTAACCGTCGTCGCCTCGGCGACGTAGCGCATCTCGGCGTGCACGCTCAGGTTGATCGCTTCGGCCAAGTCGATGGGATCGGGATGCTGCCGCCGCAGGCTGTCGGCGAGCGCGCACAAGGCCTCGTCGGGCCTCGTTAACAGCGTCGGGTCGAGCAGAGCGGGATCGCGCAGTGCCCCCTCGCCGATCCGATGCGCCGTGGCTCGGGCGCTGCGCCGAACGACCGAACGGAGTTCGAAGGTAAGCGCGTCGACGATGTGCGGCGCGCGCACGGTGACGACCGAGTTGCCGAAGCGATCTCGAACCACTCGTGCCGGAAGGCTGGGCGAAATGGCGAGCGAATGCGCGACGCGTTGCTGATCGCCATGACGGGCTCGCGGTACGATGACGAGGCGGTGGCGCAGATCGCCGATGGGGCCTGGGTACGAGTATCGCAGCTTTTGGCGGATCATGTAGTAGACTTCGACCGCCGCTTCCCAGTCGAGGCCGGCTTCTTCGAGCGGCGGCGGAAAGTCGACGAGCGGTTCAGTTTGTTGCGTCATCCAGCTCAATACGATCGGCAATTACGGTCATGTCGTGCAGCGTTGCGAGTCCGAAGGTCGTCACCATCGCGACGTCGAGGGCATCCCGGCCTCTCGCGATCGTGACCCGCCCCTTGCGACGCTCGTTGTTGCGCGGATCGAAGATCCACCAGCGGCCGCCGAGATAGGCCTCGAACCAGGCGCAGAAGTCCATCGGCGGGTACGGCGGCGCGACGTCGATGTCGGGAAGATACCCGAAGACGTAACGGGCCGGTATGCTTAGCGCACGGCAGAACGTGATCGCCAAGTGGGCGTAGTCCCGGCAAACGCCGGTACCGCTCTCAAAGACGTCGAGCGCGGTCGTCGTCGGCGTGCTGGAGCCATAGGTGAAGCACACGTGGCCGTGGACCCAGTCGCAGATATCTTGCACGGACTCCCAACCGGAGCGCGCGCCGCTGCCGAACAGCTCGTGCGCTCGTCCGGCCAGCACGTCGGAAAGGCAATAGCGGCTCGGCAACGTGTACATGAGGGCGTCGTCGGGCAGGTCGGCTGCATCGCAGCGGGCGGCGTTCGGGTCCGACGGATCCGGCTCGCCGCTGGTTGCGACGCGCGCGTCGTAGTCGAGCGCAAAATGACCCGCCGGCAGGGTCAAACGCCGGCACACGTTGCCGAAAACGTCGGTGTAATCGTGCCAGGCGACGTGCGGGTCCGATTTCCAGACCTCGTCGCGCAGAAGGTGCATGCCGTGGCCGACCGGGCGTACGAGAAAAACTGCCGGTACGGGCTGAGCTGTTTCAAAGCGAAAGCGGCACCCGAGCCGCAATTGGAGCGATCCCGCCGTCTGTATCGGCACGCTTCGACTTACGGACTACGCGCCGCGAATGCCTTTGGCCGTAAGGAGCACTCGCGGCGCGTCCGGAGGACTTTTATGCGCCCGGGACTGCCACCGGTACGTCTTTGATCGTCGTACCGTTGGCGGCCGCTTGTGAGCTGACTGCGTTCGCGGCACCGTTGAGCACGTTGATGTCGTTGGGATCGAAGTGTCCGCTCTTGAGCTTTTGGCCGATCGTTCCGAACGAATCGGTCAAGCTCGCCAAGCCGCCGTCGAGCTTTCGAAGCAGTGGGTCGGGACTTTGGTCCGCGATCTTCTTCGCGACTTGGACTTCATGCACGGCGAACAGCAGCGCCACGCCGCCTTTGACCGTCGTGCTTAAGCGATGCGGAGCGCCTGGTGCGAATGCCCCGGCTTGATACGGCCTCCAGACCCAATGATGAAAGCAAAAATACGCAATGCCTAGATGGGCGACGAAGCGGGTTTTGTCGAGAAAAGCCGACGACGAGCTGAACGAACCGGCCACGATGGCCACCGCCAGCGCGCCGATAAGGAAAAATCTCTTCAGATGATTGGCGGTTTTCAAGGGGATCCTCCGCGACGAGCAAGTTATCGCCCACCCTTTCTCCTTGGTACGGCAAGCGCCTCGCATCGAAGCGGGCCGCCGTCGTGCCGATTTTGCGATTTTGGAGGGCAATTCTCGCCTGAGTACTACCAAAGGGCATGAAGGTTTCCAGGCAACTCTCGCGCTTCATCGTGCCGCTTCTGGCCGCGGCGTTCGCCTCGTCCGCGCCGGCCGCGGCGGCCACGCTCTCGGTGGATCCGCCGCATACGAGCGCCTCGTTCAGCGTCAAGCACCTTGCGCTTACGACCGTTTCGGGGTCGATTCTGCCGACCAGCGTGACGATCGTCCTTGCCCAAGGCGACGCGCCGGCCTCGGTTGAGGCCACCTTCGACCTCAGCACGATCGACACGCGGGAGCCGGACCGCGACGCCGACCTCAAATCCGATCATTGGTTCGAAATCGCGAAGTTTCCCACGATGACGTTCAAGAGCACGCACATCTCGACTCCGGATGCCGGCGGGGCCTTCACCATCGAGGGCGATCTCGCTTTTCATGGCGTCTCCAAGCCGGTTTCGCTTGCCGCGAAGATCGACGGCGAGATCAAGGATTCGAAGGGCCGAACGCATGTGGGATACAGCGCGACCGCGACGGTCGACCGCCGGGATTGGAATCTCGGTTTGTCCTACCCGCCGCTAGTCGTCGGCGACGACGTCACGATCAACATCCAACTCGAAGCAATCAAGACGTAAGGTCGCGCGCCCACGGCGGCCACGCCTTCAAACAACGCTACGGGCGCTTGCGAGCTGAAAGGGGGATCACCGCCTTTACGGCGGTGTGTGTCGTTGAGAACGCGGCCACCTTGACGTCGACGAGGCCGGCCGCGACGATCGCGCCGCGCACCGCCGCCTCGCGTACCGGCGATCCTTTTCCTTTCGGATAGACGAGCCAGAGCGCGCCGGCCGGTGCCAGCCACGACTTGTGGCGTTCGATGTCCGCCAGTGCGGGCTCGTTGCGCAGGCCGAGAAAGACGGCGTCGCAGAGGTCTGCACGGGCGTTTGATGGTGCACGTCCCAACAGCGCCGTCAGCTCGACCAAGAAGCGATCGTCATCGATGTCGATGACGCAAACCCGGTCGGCCGGCCGCACGCCCAGCTTTTCGATGAGGGACTTCGGATGGCGAATTGCAGCCGCCCACGATTCTGCAGCGCCTGCTCCGACTTCGAGCTCGAACGGACCGATCTGCGTTTGCAGTTGCAACGTGCCACTGCGCGCTCGCGCTTGCGATAGGTCGCGCAGCGGGAAGTTAAGGCGCAAGCCTCCGGTGAGCCGCAATGTTTCCGAGTCCAGGTGAGCTTTGCAGCGGTAAGACTTTCCGTCCAGGTGCACGACGCAGGTCGCCTCCTTGCCCATGCTAAGATTCGGCGCTCCCATCGTGGTGCATCGCATCGTGCAGGGCGGCGAAATAGTCGTGGATCGAGCGTTCGCTTCCCATGACGAAGCGCGCGACGAAACGGAAGAAGGGATTGTAGACGTCGCCTCGCTCGGTGATGGTCAGGCGCGTGCCCGCGGCTGAGGGGGCGAACTCATAGGTCCACGTTCCGCCGTATGGCAGGCTCCGATCGACGATCGCCGTGACGAAACGGTGTGGCGGGTTCTCTTCCACGATCGCGTACGCGCCATCGTTCGTGCGGTGGAACAGCGCGAGCGACAACTCCCATAGCCGCGTCGCCGAAAGCGGGAACGTCTCGCTCTTGGATACTTCGTGCGACACCGGCTGGCTTGCGCCCAGCGCGCCGATCGAGGCCAGGGCCACCAGAAACACGCCGGCCGCGATCCCAATCCAGCGCAGGAGGCGCTTCATGCCGGAACCTCGGCCCGTGCCCTGCGATCGAGTTCCAGGGTGGCCGCCCGCGCGAGAAGTTCGAGCCCGCGCAAAGCGTCCGCCCGCTCAGCTTCGGTCAGACGCGAGAGCAGCGTGCGAACCTTCTGCGGATCGAGCACGGAATGCGCTTCGCGGATTCGCTGCCCCTTGCCGGTGAGCAGGAGCCTGAGCCGGCGCCGGTCGGCCCGATCGCGCGAACGGCGCACGTACCCTTGGGTCTCCAGCCGGTCGATGGCGAGCGACATAGTCGAGGGCGTTACGCCCATGTGGGCCGCTAGCTCGGCCAGGCTCGTCGGGTCGGTCACGCTCAAGTGATCCAAGATACTCACCTGATGGGAACTGAGGTTGTCGCCGGTCGCCGGATCGCGGACGTGGCGCGTGTGGCATGCAAAGTAAATGCGCGGATAGTGTTCGAGCACCGCGGCGACTGCTGAGCGGCTCACGTGCCGCGATTCTGGCACAAATAGTTTGGTTTGTCAAACAAAACGATCCTTGACTACCGGCAAATCAGGGGGATGACGTTAGTCCGCAAGTCGAAGTCGAGTCCGCCGGCCGCCCATCCGGTAAACATCCCCCCGCCGGGCCGAGGAGCAAAGATCATGGCGAACCCGTTCGTACATATCGAACTGAACACGAGCGATCCGGAAAAGGCGAAGTCATTTTACGGAAGCCTGTTCGACTGGAAATTGGCCGATATGCCGATGCCGCTGGGTACCTATACGACGATCGACGTCGGTGAGGGAACGGGCGGCGGCATGATCAAGCATCCGATGCCCGGCGCCCCCTCGGTCTGGATTCCCTACGTGATCGTCGACGACGTTGCCGCAGCCACGCAGAAGGCGAAGTCGCTTGGTGCGGAGGTCATAAGAGACGTGACCGAGGTGCCGGACATGGGCTGGTTCAGCATCATCCTCGACCCGACCGGCGCGGCGCTAGGCCTGTGGAAAACGAAGAATGCCTGACCCACGTGCAGGACGGCGCGAAGCGCGGAAACGGCGTCAGTAAAAGAACTGCTGGAGCTGGTTCAATCCAGGGCCGAAGACCCAGCCCCTGCGCTCACTCGGATTGATCGCTGGCCTCGGCTCTGCGGTGTAGAAGTCGAACCCGCTGATCGCCTCGATTTCATTCCCGTGCTCGTCGTAGACGACGATTGCGCTCGTGTTGCCGTTGCAACCGTAGCTTGCCTCGGTAACGAGAAAGAGTTTGTGCACCGGATCGGCCGCAATTCCAGCGCCGCTGTTGCCTTGGTCGCCTGATCCCGTGCAGGGCAGTTGAACGGCCGTCCCGGCCTGCTTTTTTAGATCGTAGAATTCGACTTGCGCGTTGAGCTCGGTCGTTGTTGCGGCAATCCCCGTGTTCGGGTCGACCGCGATGCCATTGACGTCCCCGGCGCCGTAGGGACCCTCGTTGAGGCCGGTGAAGCGCGTCACCTTCCCGGTCGTCACGTCGATCAGCGCGTTGATCGGAGCCTCGCCTCCGACGGCCCCGCCGTCTGGCGAATATGCGATCACCGCTTTATTTGCGGCAAGGTCCTGGGCCTGTTGTGGGCCGCCGCCCAAGGAGAAGTCGTTCGGATCCAGATGGAAGAGCTCGATCGTGTTTGCGGCGATGTCCGAAACCAGCAGATCGGGCTTGTCTTGATTCTTTAGCTCGATCGCGTAGAGCACGCTCGTGCTCGTCGTTTGATTCTCCGCGCTCTGCAGGATGGAGAGATCCTCGATCGGCGGCGTCCAGGCTCCGCTGAACGTTCCTGCCGTCACCGGGTTCATCGTATCGTAGGTGCGGGTGGCGTAAATCGTACCCTTCGGAACGTGGTAGCGCGTGACGAGTGCGACGTCACCGAAGAAGATGCCGTCGATGCCGTATGAGTTCTTGCGACCGTAGGGCGGCGTGTACGTCGTTAGGACCTTGCCCGACTTCTGGTCGAAGATCTCGATCGATCCGGAGCTCGAAAGGACGGCGTCGCTTCCGCTCTGATCCACGTCGAAGCCGTCGATATCGCCGCCGTCTTTCGTCGATAGGAGCGCGCCGAGGCCTGCCCGATGGGCGGCCATATGGGGGGCAGCCGGCCGCAGCGCGCGAGCGTGCTCGGCCTGATGCCCGGAAGTGCTGCTGGCCGGCACCGGGCCCGCCACGAGCACGATCGTTACCGCTGCGAGCAGGTTGCTAAGAAGCGGTCGCATGTCCGTCCCTCCGCCGGCATTCGCGCTTCTACGCGCGCGAGCGCCGCGAGCGAAGCGTAATTGCGAAGGGTGAAGAAAACCTGAAGCATTGCGCTGAAATGTATAGGGCGCCTTGATGCGAAGTAGCAGCCACCATGCGATCTTTTGGGTTGACCGTCGCTGCGCTGTCCCTCCTGGCCTCGATGCGGATAAGCGCCGCCGCGGATACCGGCGCTGCACTTCCCTTTACGCCGCCGGCGAAGTGGCAAGCGATGCCCGCGGCCATCATACCCACGACGCCGATCGCGTGGGTTGAGGGTCACTCGTTCTTCGGCATTACCAAGGTCTCGTCGGGCTTGCCGGCCGGGCAACTGACCCAAATGCTAAAGATGGGGGCGGCGGCCCTGGGGACGGTGCTTCAAACCAACTCGCCGTCCGTGTGCGGAGAACCGGCGGCGCGCGTCGTCGTCCGCGGTAAGACCTCGCAGATTCTCACGGAGCAAGCGCAGACGCTCGAGGGTGCGACGTACGTCTCGCTCTACGTTCGGCCCGCCTCAACCGTTGCCGATCCCGCGATCGTCGCGGTCATGGCGAATTCGTGCGTCAGCAAAGCGATCGACCGGATCACGCCGCCCAGCGGCTGGCGAGCTTACCACGCGCAGATCATCGGCCTGTGGCTTGGGCCGACGCTGGCCCAGACCTTAACGGCAATCTCCACCGATCCCCAGTCTGACGCACAGAGCTTGGCGCAAGAAGCGGCTACGACGACGCTCAAGGTGCCCAACGTCACGATCGTTTCGCACAAGGCCGGCTCGCTGTGCGGGCACCCTGCTTTTTTCTGGACGGCCAGGACGAAGCCGCCGAACGGCTCGGGCGAGGTGGAAATCCAGTTGGCCTCCACGCAGTCGTCGAGCGTCGCGTACGTTCTGGTGTACGCCCATCCGGCCGCGACGCCCGCCGATCCCGCGGCGAGCGCATCGTTGATGACCTTATGCGCCGCGCCGGATGCCGCGAGGCCGGCCACTACGAGTCCCGCCGCAGCCCCGCTCACCTCGCCAGTGCCCGCGGTGCCGGCTGGGAGTGCAATTCCAACCGCCGTTCCCTCGCCGACACGCTGACGCAAGCTGCTCGGCCGGATTGCATAAGAAAGGGGCGGACCTCTCGGCCCGCCCCCGTTTTTCTGATGCGCCCGCTATGAGCGCGCCAGAATCTTACGCTGTTGGTCTACTTGTCCGAAGGCGTGTAAGCGGCGCCTTCCGGCTCGGAGAAGTTGATGTTCGCGTGGGCGGAGCACGTCGAGCTGCCCGAACCCGGCACCTTGCAGGTGTCGAGCCAACCATACGCGTCGCCTTCCGCTAGGTCGGTGTCATTCTTGTTGAAGCCGCCCGATACCGGGTCGCCTTCACCGATCAGGTTCGTGAAGGTCGGTCCGATGATGTTGAGCGGGGTCGGAGGAACTCCGCCGGTCCCGGTCCAGGGGAGCGCGTACTGCGTTGTCGTGCGCGCGATCTGGTCGGTTAGGTTGAGAACGGTGCCGCCGTTGCTCACGTACACGCCGCCGGCGAAACCGATGTAGCCGGGCGCGACGATGTTCGTGACCGAGTAGCCGCCTGAACTCGTTGGGGTATATTCGTCCACCACGACGCCGCAGTCGGACGAGCTAATGCACCCGTCGCCTGAGACATAGACGTTGCCGGAATTGTCAACATCGAGGTAGATCGGGTTGTTCATATACGGGTCCGTAATTGAGGTCGGGGCCTGGGTGGGCTTGCTAGCCTTCCAATAGACGACTGACCCGTTGCAGCAGAAGAAGCTGGACGAGCTCTCAGCGATGTCCTCGATGTTCGCGGCAAACACGAGTCTGCCGTTGGTCGAGAAGGCGACGTCGGTCGCCAACGCTTCATTGAAGAAGCATTTTGAAGGCGGGCACGCATACGGCGACGGATCGTAGTACGTGACGGCCGGGTTTGAAGAGGAACTGCCCCCGCCAACGTATTCGGCGATGGTACCCGTTTCGGTATTTTCGTCGAACTCGCACGCGACCCAGAGATTCCTCGAGCCGTCGACCTTGATGCCGATCGGCTCTTCGCAGCCGGAAGTCAGCGTGTCGAGGGCTCCGGTCGCTTTGGTGCCCTTCTTGTTCATATCGATGATATAGCTGTAGCCGGTTGATGAGACGTAGAGGCCGGTTTTAGCGTCGGGTCGCATTTTCAGGTTGGGCCGGCCCTGGCGCAGGCTCTTCACTAGAAGCTGCATGCCCTTCGGCAAAATCGGGGCCGCCATCTCGCCGGCAGCCTGCCACTTGACAAACTGTGGAACCCGGTCCTTGACCGCGGGCCCGAATTGGACCGGGTGTCGTACGACAGCGGCTGAGACGGGTCCCAGGCTGGCGACGAGCAACGCTGCAGCAGCAGCGTACCCGGCTATGGTTGGAAAACGCATTGGCAAGTCTCTTTCTCTGGAACCAAAGACGCTTGGTGCGCCCTGGATTGTGTGAAGGTTCGCTGAGACACTGGGGGCGTCGTGAACCCACGGTGGCGCACTGCGCCATCGTGTTCTCGCGGGGACGAGTCCGCCGCTAAAGGTCAACCAAAGGGGCCCCTCAGTTTATGGAGCCTAATGGCGTGGCTTCTGTCACAGGGTCCCGAATCCTACCTTTTTTCGGCTCGGAATAATATCTCTCTGGGAAGCCGAGGGCGGCCAAGATAGCCGCCACCCCCGGTCCGTTCACCGCGCGAAGCGGCCCACGATGCTCGAGGCGCGCAGGATATGGTTCTCGATCGCGACGAGCAGTTCGGCGCGCGACATGCCGGCCGCAAGCGTCGCAGGCAAGTCCAGCGCGTAGACGGTCATCACGTAGTGGTGCAGCGACTGGCCCGCGGGCGGACAGAAGCCGCGAAAGCCGAGCAGACCGTACTGTTGCTTTCCGCTCGTCAGCGTGGTCGCGCCGGGAACGCCCTCGCCGAGAGCGACGGACGTCTTGCTGGCCGGCAGGTTGTAGGCGACCCAGTGGACGACGCCGGTTCCGTTGAAGCCGTCGACGTCGAAGATGACCAGGGCAAAACTCCGCGTTGCGGCGGGCGCGTTCGTCCACGTCAGCGGCGGCGATTGATTTCTGCCGCCGCAAGGCGTCTTGTCGATGCCGATCCCGTCGAACGCAAAGGTTGCGGGCAAGACGTCGCCATCGTTGAATGCAGGCGACCGGATTTGGAACGCCTCGTCGGCCGCAGCCGGCGCCGTCGGCGTTGCGCAGACGACGAAAAACAGCGCGAGCAGCCAGCGTCTCATGCGCTTCTCCCTAGCTCGACATAGAAGGCGGCTATGTGGACATCTCACGCCGGCTGCGCTTCTGTGTCCGGCGGAAACGGCCCTCGCTCGCTAGAATCGTGAAGAGATGAACGGCTTTGCGAACGAGCGTATTCGCGACGCGGATTTCCGCCAGGCCGTGGAGCTTCTCGATGCGGGCGAAGCCGACGCGTTGCGGGTGCACTTGGTGCGCCATCCGACGCTCGCAAGCCGGCGCATTACCTTTCACGACGAGGGTTACTTCCGAAACCCGGCGCTCCTCGAGTTCATTGCGGAGAATCCTGTTCGCTGCGGCAGTCTATCCGCGAACGTCATCGAGGTCGCGAAAGTCATCCTCGAGGCCGGCGCGCGTGGCGATCGGGCCGGCATCGATTCGACCCTAGGCCTCGTCTCTTCGGGCCGTGTTGCGCGCGAATGCGGCGTACAAGCTGGGCTGATCGAGCTGCTGTGCGATTACGGCGCTGACCCCAACGCCGCCGTGCTGCCGGCCTTGGCGCATGGTGAGTTCGAAGCCGCGAACGTGCTGATTCGCCGCGGAGCTCGATTGACGTTGCCGCTCGCCGCCGCAACGGGACGGATTGAGGAGGCGCGTCACCTGCTGCCCCTGGCGGACGGATCGGATCGGCACGTCGCCTTGGCTTTGGCTGCACAACACGGTCAGGCCGAAGCTGTCGGCTTGCTGCTCGATGCAGGCGAAGATGCGGATCGGTACAATCCCGAAGGCTGCCATTCGCACTCGACGCCTCTGCATCAAGCAGCCTTCGCCGGTCACGAAACCGTCGTTCGGTCCTTGGTAGAGCGCGGCGCACGGCTCGACATCAAAGATCGTCATTTTCGAGGCACCGCCCTCGACTGGGCGAATTACGCGCCGCACCCCGAGATCGCCCAATACCTTCGCCGTCACGGAGCCAAGAACGGAGACGAGCTCGGGCGGGCTGAAGCCTAGGCAGCCTCAAACGAGCGTGAAGCGCAACTCGCCGAGTTTCGAGATGACCGTTCGGATTCGATCCCCGGGCTTGAGCCAGACTTGCTTTTCCTTCGGGTAGCCGAGGATGACGCCGCTCGGCGTTCCGGTAAAGATGACGTCTCCCGGCTCGAGTGTGATGAACTGCGAAGTGTAGCTCAAAATCTTCGCGCAGGAGTGAATCATTTGCGCGGTGTTCATGTCTTGTCGCGGTGCCGTTTCGTCATTGACGAACGTTTGCACTTGTAGTGTCTGCGGATCGGGAATCTGATCGGCGGTCACGAGCCAGGGGCCGAGCGGTGCAAACTCGTCGGGCGTCTTGCCCGTCATCCACTGCGAGACGCGCAGTTGGGCGTCGCGCGCCGAAAAGTCGTTCCCGGTCGTGTAGCCGAAGACGTGCTGGAGTGCCTCGGATTCCGCCACGTTCCGGGCGGTCGTGCCGACGATCGCGACCAGCTCCGACTCGTAGTCGAATTGCGCGAGCGGAAGGTTGGAAACCCGCACCGTGCCGTTGTGACGGTTGAGCGCAGTGTTGAACTTATTGAAAAGGTCCGGATAGGGCGGCGTCTTCCCACCGGTCTCGGCGATGTGCGCGCGATAGTTCAAACCGACGCAGACGATCTTGGACGGGTTGCTCACGAGCGGGCCGAATTCGACCGCCGTGGCGGCGCGGATCGCCTCCCGCGGTGCGCTCGCGACGATGCGCGGCAACTCCGCCACGGCGCCTCGGCCGGCAATCACGTCCTCGACCGTGCGCGGTGGATCGGTAACGCCGAGCCCCCGCGCGGCGAGCGATACGTCGACGATGCCGGCCGCCGTCTTGATGCCGACGTGATCGAGCCCGCCGTCGCGCAACGTGGTCAGGGTCAGGCTGCGAACCATTTTGGACACCTCCGGAGATGCCGCGAGTGGAGCGGCAGAGACGGCGGCGACGGCGGCCCCCGTCGAAAGGAACGTCCGCCGCGTGCTCATCGTCCGACGGTTGCGGCCGTTAACCGCCCGGCGCGCACTGCCTCGACCAGTGCGTCATAGTCCGCTTTGTTCTGGGCTGCATAGGCGTGTGCGAATCCGAGCATCGCCTCGTCGAAAGCGGCGGAGCGACCGAGATAGCCGGCGATCATCGCCGCCGAACCGCTAGCCTTGGAGTGCGCTCGCGCCAGAGCCCACCCGCAAAATTCGGCGTAATCGCTCAGGGCGACCGGCGACATATGATCGACATCGGCCGAGGTCTTCATATCGCGCAGCTGCCTGACATAGTAGTCGTGACCGTCGCGGCCGACCGTCCAACCGAGGAAGAGGTCGCTCGCGGCTTGCAGCGCGCGCTGACCCGTCACGACACGCAGCCCTTGGCTGTCATAAGGCGGAGCGCCGGCGTACGGATCGAAAACTGAGGCCCGCGCCTCTTTCATCTGAAGAACGAGCGAATCGTCGTTGCGGGCGACGAAAAACGCGACGAGGCAGCGCGTTCCGACGCTGCCCACTCCGACGACCTTGTAAGCTGCATCCAGCAGCCGAAACCGATCGAAAAGACTCTGACGATCCTCCGGCAGCGTCTCGCGATAGCATTCGAACGCCACCCTGACCGTGTCGACGAACGCCGTGACATCCTCGGGATGATACAGCAGCGGGGGCTCGTCGACGATGACCGTACCGGTTCCGTCGGTGCTCGCAAATCGTGGGAAGGCGTGGGCCCTCGTTTCGGATTTGGCCTTCTTGATGGCCGCCGCGTATTGCCGGCGTTCTTCGGCGGAGTCGACGATTCTCGCGAGTTGTGATTCGTCCAGCCGCGCGTACCACACGTCGAGCACATGCATCGCCGCGTAGGCTCGGATCTGCTCGCGATACGTTCGCACCGCGGCCATGGTCGCGGCGTCGGTTTCGGAGACGCGAAAATTGAGATGGCGACCGGCGATGACGACGCTTGTGGCGAGCCGCTTGAGGTCCCACTCCCACGCGCCGGGAATCGTTTCGTCGAAGTCGTTCACATCGAAGACGAAGCGGCCCTCCGGCGTGCCGAAGCCTCCGAAGTTCATGAGATGGCAGTCGCCGCATACTTGAGTACGGATTCCAGATACCGGAAACGCAGCGAGGTCGGATGCCATGATCGCCGCCGCACCCCGATAGAAGGCGAACGGACTTTGCAGCATCCGGCCATAGCGGATCGGAAGCAGATCCGTTAGCCGGCCGTCGTCGCTTTGGCGCAGCACCTCGATCGGATCGGGTCGTCCCGCGGGCGCTCGCCAGTGCGCTTGGGCGTGGCGCGCCACCCGAGCGCGGAGGGCCTTCCCTGCGGCCATCGCCTCCGAGACGGAGGCGCTTCGCGCGGGCTTCGCCCAATCGACCGTGACGGTAGCCGATCCGTCCACGCCTTGCGGTTCGAATCGAGCACGGAAAAGGCCTTGCCGCAGCGAAGGCGCAGCGACGCAGTATGCTGCCGAGCAAATATGCGAGTCCCGTTCGAGTCAGATTCGGGGGAGCAATGCGTCGTCACGTTTTCGCGGCCGTATCCTGCCTCACGCTCGTAGCGAGCACCATCGTCGTCACGGGTTGTTCGGGGGGCAGCGGCGTGGCGTTGTCCTCCGTGGCGGAGAAGTCATCCGGGCCACAAGGCCGGCGGCGACCGGCGGGAATCGGCGTCATCCAGCACGTGGTGGTGATCGTTCAGGAAAACCGCTCCGTCGACGACTTGTTCCAGCAATTCAATGACGTCTATCCCTCCGCCGGCCTCGATACGCAAAGCTACGGGTACAACTCGAAGGGGCACCGGGTGCAGCTTACCCCGCAGAGCCTAGACGTGCCTTACGATCTCTCCCACCAGCACGCTCTTGCGAACAACGAGCCCGGGGGGTTCGTGACGGAGTTCAACGACGGCGCCATGAACGGCTGGAATCTCGAGCAGATCGTCTGTAAGCTCGCCCCGGGATGTCCTGGTGCGACGGCCTTCGGTTACGTGCCGAAAGCCGAAGTGGTGCCGTATTACCAGCTCGCGCATAGCTTTGCCATCGCCGACCACGTGTTTCAGCCGAACGAAGGCCCAAGCTTTCCGGCTCATCAGTATCTGATCGCCGGTCAATCGGGCGGCTTCTCGAACCGCTACGCGGAGGCCGAGAACCCGGTGACGGTAACCGGCAAGGGGGTCGATACCGGCGGTTGCAACGTTCCGGGCGCGTTCGAGGCAACGATCGACATGCAGTCCGCCTATCCGGGAACGCCGGGTCAACGGATATTCCCGTGCGAGACCTACAGTTCGCCTTCGACCGTGCTCGAAGAACTCGACGCGGCGTACCCTGACCAGAAGAACTGGCAATATTACACGCCGTCATTAGATAGCATCTGGTCGGCTCCGATGGGCGTGTCGACGATCTATAACAATGCAGCCGAGGTCGCAAAGGTGAGGGTTCCGGAGAGCCTGATCCTCGATGCGGTGAAGAACGGAACCCTTGCGAAGCTGAGCTACGTCATCCCGTGCTTTGCGAATTCAGATCACTCCTCGTCGACGTCGAACACCGGTCCCCTTTGGGTGGCGAGCGTCGTCAATGCGATCGGTGAAAGCAAGTACTGGGACTCAACGGCGATCCTCATCGTCTGGGACGATTGGGGCGGATGGTTCGACCATTACACGCCGGAGCACCCCTCGTACAATCCGTCGGATCCTTATGAATATGGCTTTCGCGTACCCATGCTCGTCGTGTCGCCATACGTTAAGCAAGCAGGGCTTGTGGACCACACCGTGCGCAACGCGACCTCGATTCTAAGTTTCATCGAGCGCGTTTTCGGGCTCGGTTCGCTCAATACGCTGGACCAGTACAGCGACGACCTCACCGCGGCGATCTTCGACTTCAGGCGAACGCCGTTGAGTTACACGCCGGTTAGTACCGGATCGTTCGACCCCACCATGTGTTCTAGTATCCACGCCCTTGAGGATGCGCCGGTCGATGATTAAGGCGCCGCCGCGGCGTTCGGGGTGACCCTTCAGAATCGGGTAACGCCGTTCGGGGAGCTCGCGGCGCTCCCCGGGCGCGGTATGATGCTGGGAAATCGGGGCGTACTGCACGACGACGAACGGCGGATCGTCCGCATCTCGGACGTCCGCCGCTGGATTGCGTGCCGGCTCGAGTATCGCGGCCGGCGCCGGGAGCTCATGCGTCCGCGTTCTTGGACGGAGCTTTTCTTTCTCGACGAGGCGGCCGCGTTTGCGGCCGGGCACCGGCCGTGCGCTGCGTGCCGGTACGCAAGCTATCGGCGCTTTAAGACGTTATGGGTGGCGTGCCACGGTGGTTCCGGCAAGGCAGACGCCATCGATGAACGCCTTCACGCCGACCGGCTCGCGGGCCGCAAGCAGAAGCGCACGTACCGCCATGAGCTCGCTCGTCTGCCCAACGGAACGTACATCGTACTGGACGGCACGTGCGGGCTCGTGTGGGATCGGCGCTTCTTGGCCTGGTCCGACGCGGGATACACATCGTGGCGAGCGCGTCCGGCGAGCGCTTCAGTGGACGTGCTGACCCCGCGCGCCGTGGTCGACGTGTTCGTCGCGGGCTACGTGCCGGAAGTCCATCCCACTGCCGAATCGGCCAAGCGCTTCGAAGCGAGCGAGAGCGGCTAGACTTCCTCACGCAGCCCTTGGCGTTCCGCCGATGCTGCGTCGCATCCACAGCGCCATGTGGCTCTGCTTTGCAAAACCGAAGGGCTTGACTGTTATGGGCAACGCGCGTTGTGAGACGTGTCTAGAAGAAGCTCTCAGCCCGACGGCAGCCGGCGCGGCACCATTCGGTACGATTGCGCGCCAGGTGGGCACAACGGGACCAATGACCAAGTCGACCGTCGTTTCTGCCGACGTCGCTGCGCCGAACGCCGGTGCGGCGCAAACCTTTGCGCGGAAGCCGCGTCTTCGCGGTTCGATCGCGGTCGCCGCCCTCGGAGTCGTCTTCGGGGACATCGGAACGAGCCCGCTGTACACCCTGAAGACCTGCTTTACGAGCGCCCACGTGCAGCCGGCCCCCGAGAATGTTCTCGGCATCATGTCGGTCCTCTTGTGGACGCTGGTCCTCGTCGTGTGCGTGAAGTACGTGACGTTTGTGATGCACGCCGACTACAAGGGCGAGGGCGGCATTTTCGCGCTCTTGGCGCGGCTGTTGCCGGAGCCGCAAAAGGGCATCTTTGCGGCGCTGTCGGGTTTGGCGATAATTGGCGTCGTCGGCGCCGCAACGCTGTTCGGGGACGGCCTCATAACTCCGGCCATTTCGGTTTTGTCGGCGGTCGAAGGCCTCAACGGCTTGACACCGGCCGCCGTCAGGTGGGAAGTTCCGATCACGATCGCGATTTTGATCGGGCTCTTCCTCGTTCAATCGCGCGGAACGCAAAAGGTCGGGATTGTGTTCGGCCCCGTCATGGCACTCTGGTTTCTTGCGATCGCGATCACCGGCGGCGTGGCCGTGGTCCAGCATCCGCAGATACTTTGGGCGCTCAATCCCGGCCATGCTGGATGGTTCCTGACCCATCACGGTATTCTCGGGTTCCTCGTCTTGGGCGGAACGGTACTCGCTGTGACGGGCGTCGAGGCGCTTTACGCCGACATGTCGCATTTTGGCCGGGTGCCCATCACGTTCGCTTGGTACTCGATCGTCTTTCCGGCGTTGCTGCTCAATTACTTAGGTCAAGGCGGAGTCGTACTCGGTGCGCCCAAAGCGCTCGACAACGCCTTCTACGCGCTCACGCCGGGTTGGCTCCTCGTACCGATGGTTCTACTCGCAACCGCGGCGACCGTCATTGCTTCGCAAGCGCTTATTTCGGGCGCTTTCACCTTGGTCGAACAAGGTATCGCGCTCAACTTTGTGCCGCGTATGCGCGTCGTTCACACGGCAGACCGCTACCCGGGCCAAGTGTACGTCCCGGCCATCAACACGATTCTCGCCATGGGCTGCGTTGCACTCGTCGCAACGTTCCGAACGTCTGATGCCCTGGCGTCGGCGTACGGTCTAGCGGTGTCGCTGACGATGGCGGCGACGACCGTGTTGTATGCGTCCGTGCTGCGCCGCGTTATGAAGACAAATGCGGTCGTGGCGGGCGTCCTGTTCCTGTGTTTCATCTGTATGGACGGCAGTTTCGTCCTCGCGGGCTTGGCGAAGATTCCGACGGGCGGCTGGCTGCCGCTAGCGATCGGCGCCGTGCTCCTGGTCCTGATGACCACCTGGCATGAAGGGCGCCGGCGCGTGCTCGTCAGCCTCGGACGCATGGGCGTGCCGGTTTCAGAGTTTCTGGCCGAACTCCCCGCCAAGAAACCGGTTGCCTCGGATGGAACCGCCGTATTCCTCACCGGTAATCCCGTCGACGTTCCGTTTACGTTAAAGAACCACTGGGTGCGCCAGGGGCTAAACGAACGGCTCGTGCTGCTAACGCTCGAGCCCAATGTCGGGCCCTACGTCGACGAGGCGGACCGCGTGCGCGTCGAGTCCCTCAGCGACTCACTCGTGCGCATCCGCGCCCAGTTCGGTTTCATGGAGTGGCCGTCGCTAGCCGCAATCGTCGATTCCTGCGCCGCGCACGGGATCGATCTCGAGAGCGAGAACACGTCATTCGTCATCGCCCGGCCACAGATCGTCGCGGGAGAACGTCCGAGGATGTACGCCGCGCGTCGCTGGCTCTTCGACGTGATGCAAAAACTGGCGGCAACGCTGCCGAAAGATATGGGTATTCCCGCCGACCGCCTGGTGGAGCTTGGTGTCGAGGTGAAGTTATAAGATTAGAACAGCGGACGCTGCCTGCTTGCTTTCTCTGCCTGCGAAGCCGCGAACTACTCTCGCTATCGGTGAGACGCGCGAGCGCCGGAATTGTGATCCGGCGCATCAAAGCAGGCCTAGGATCGTGAGCGAGTTTCCTGTGACGCGCTATGTCTGCAGCGGCGACGTTAATATCGCGTATCAAGTCGTCGGCGAAGGGCCGCTGGATTTGCTATGGGTGCCCGGGTGGGTCTCGAACATTGAGTACTCCTGGGAAGAGCCGCCGATCAGACGTTTCTTGAAACGGCTGAGTTCGTTCGGCCGGCTCATCTTTTTCGACAAGCGCGGAACGGGTCTGTCGGATCGCGTCTCCGACAGCGCGTTGCCGACCTTGGAACAGCGTATGGACGATGTGCGAGCTGTGCTTGATGCCGCCGGCTCGGAGCGCGCGGCGATCCTCGGCACGTCAGAGGGCTCGGTCATGTCGATCGTCTTTGCGGCAACGTTCCCCGAACGCACCACCGCACTTGTCATCTTTGGCGGCTTTGCAAAGCGGCTCTGGGCAGAGGATTATCCGTGGGCGCCCACCGCAGGGCAGCGTCAGCATTTCTTCGACGCGATCCAACGTGGATGGGGCGGCGTGGTCGATCTCGATACACTTGCTCCGAGCAGCATCGGAGACGAACGATTCCGGGAGGGATGGGCAACCTATCTGCGGCGTAGTGCAAGCCCCGGGGCCGCGCTCGCGCTCGCCAGAATGAACACGAGCATTGACGTGCGGGCCGTGCTCCCCGCCGTGCACGTTCCCACGCTCGTCCTCCACCGGACCGGCGATCTCGATGTGAACGTTGCCGAAGGACGCTATATCGCTCGACACATCGATGGGGCGAAGTTCGTCGAGTTGCCCGGGAACGATCATCTGTTCTATGCGGGCGACACCGACACGCTCATCGACGAAGTCGAGGAATTCCTCACCGGCGTGCGGCACACCGCCGAGCGGGAGCGAATGCTGGCGACGGTGCTTTTCACCGACATCGTCAAATCAACGGAGATCGCCGCGGACTTGGGCGATCGGCGCTGGCGCGACTTACTCGATCGCCACAACTCCTTTGTACGGCGCGAAATCTCTCGATTCAACGGTCGTGAGATCAAGACGACGGGTGACGGTTTCCTCGTCACCTTCGACGGTCCGGCGCGCGCGGTTCGCTGCGCGCTGGCATTGTGCCACGGTGCTCGAGCGCTCGGCATCGACCTTCGAGCCGGGCTGCACACGGGCGAATGCGAGATAATGGGCAATGACGTTGGCGGCGTTTCGGTACATATCGCGGCGCGCGTGGTCGCCGAAGCCAATCCCAGCGAGGTTCTCGTTTCGAGCACCGTCAGAGACTTGGTCATCGGGTCGGGACTTCGTTTTCGGAGTCGCGGTAAGGGCACGCTGAAGGGCGTGCCTGGAGAATGGGAACTGCTGGCCGTGGAAAATCAGTAGTTCAGGTTCAGGTCGTACTGGCACGTATCGAAGCAAGTACGCGTTAGCGCCGGTGAGCGGGCAAAAGTAAGCATCGAGTGAAACCGGTTCGCCGGACGGGACGAGAGCGGCCTCGCTGACGCCTTCGGAGTCCGGGAGCGCGGGCGTGTCTTAACCACACGCGCCCGCGCATCGCGCCCGGTATTTCCCGCCCTACGATCTTGTGATTTCAAGCGAATGAGACTGCTCGTGGCGAAGTCGAGCTTATGGCGAGGCGTACCCCGCCCCGAAGGCCCGACCAAGCCCGTCTGCCGACCGGCACGGTAACTTTCGTCTTTAGCGACATCGAAGGAAGCACGGTACGGTGGGAGCGTGACCGGCCCGCCATGCAGGAAGCGGTCCGACGCCATGACGCCCTCATGCGCTCGGCGATCGAGGCTCATGGAGGCTACGTGTTCAAGACCATCGGCGATGCATTCTGTGCGGCCTTTGCCAAGGCGCCGGACGCGGTCGAAGCCACGCTCCAAGCGCAACGGAGTTTCACTTCCGAAGACTTTAGCGCGGTCGAGGGCATCCGCGTCCGCATGGCGCTTCATACCGGCGACGCTGACGAGCGTGACGGCGACTACTTCGGACCGACACTGAATCGGGTCGCGCGGCTCTTGAGCGTTGGTCACGGCGGCCAGGTGTTGCTGTCGGGCGTGACTTCTGAGATCGTTCGCTCCTCGTTGCCCGCGGATGTCGAACTGCGCGACTTGGGGATGCATCAGCTGAAGAACCTGGCGCACCGCGAGCATGTCTTTGCACTCTTGGGGCCCGGTCTGCTCGGCGAATTTCCGCCGCTGCGCTCAGTCGCCACGACGCGCAACAACTTGCCGGAGCCAATGAGCGCACTCATCGGCCGCATCGAAGACGCCGACGCAATCAAATCGCTGTTGCAGCGGAGCCGGCTTGTCACGATAATCGGCGCAGGCGGCATCGGCAAGACTCGGGTCGCTCTTTCCGTGGCCGCGAGCCTCGTCGAGGCGTATCCCGCTGGAGTCTGGTTCGTCAATCTTGCTCCTCTCCAAAACCCTGACCTCGTTGCCGACGAAATCGCGTCGGTACTGGGTTTGCATCAGTCGGCGGAGCGAGCAGTCCTCGAAATCCTCGTCGAGTACCTCAAGAAGCGCCATTTGTTGCTGATCGTCGATAACTGCGAACATCTCATTGCGGAGGTGTCGCGAATCTGCGAGGCGATCGTTCGACAGTGCGCGCAGATTGACGTGCTCGCGACGAGTCGGGAACCGCTCGGGATTGAGAGCGAACGCTCGTATCGATTGCCCTCGCTAGATACGCCGCCGGTAGGCGCGCTGAGCACGGCCAAGACAGCGCTCGGTTTCGCTTCGGTCGCGCTGTTTGTCGAACGCGCGACTGCAGTAAATCCCGGGTTCGTGCTGACCGACAGGAACGCCGGCGTCGTTAGTGACGTCTGCCGGCGGCTCGATGGAATTGCTCTCGCAATCGAGCTCGCCGCCGCTCGCGTCAACGTGCTCGCCCTGAACCAAATTCGCGGCGGACTCGATCAGCGCTTCCATATCCTTACCGAGGGTAGGCGAACCGCGCTGCCGCGCCAGCAGACGATGCGCGCGACGATCGACTGGAGCCACGATCTCCTATCGGAAAAAGAGCGACTGCTATTTCGGCGCCTCGCGATTTTCGCTGGAGGCTGGACGCTGGAGGCCGCAGAGGCGACCTGCGCATTTGGAAGCCTTGAAAAGCCCGACGTGCTCGATGTTCTCTCGTCGCTCGTGCGCAAGTCGCTCGTGGCCGTCGACTTCGGCGAAACCGACGCCCGCTATCGCTTGCTCGAATCGACACGAGCTTACGCTTCTGAGATGGCCCAGACCGAAGCCGCAGATCTCTCCGAACGACATGCCGCTTGGGTAATGGCCTTCGTCCAGGAGACTTCGGATCTGGAATGGACGATGCCGCAGCAGCCATGGCTCGCACGAATCGAAGCCGAAATCGACAACATCCGCCTGGCGCTGGGCTGGGCGTCTAGAGCGGGGGGAAGGCCGTGCATTCTGCCGCGCATTGTGGGACAGCTCGGGGCGTTCTGGAACGACGCTGGCTTGCGGGCTGAGGGTCGCCGCTGGTTGGACGTGGCCGTGGCATCGATCGACGAGCAGACGGATCCCCTCGACGCCGGCCGGCTGTGGAGGGCCGTGGCTACTAATAGCATGGCAAGGCGCGCGGTGAGTGCCGGCCGGAACGCGATTGAACTGCTGGAGCGCGCGGACGATCGCCGTGAACTTGCGGCCGGGTGCGCGGCTTTGGCCTTCGGACTTTGGCAGGTCGGCGATCTGAGTGGAGCTGCGTTGGTTGCCGAGCGGGCTTCCCTCCTTTTTACCGCAGCAGGACTTCACGAAAGTCGCGTCCGCGCGGACGCGGTCGACACTCGAGCCAATATCTTGCGCGCCGTCGGCGAAAATCGCGAGGCGCGCGCACTTTTCGCCGAGGCCCTCGCGATCTTGACCAAGCTGGACGACGAATGGGGCGCTGCGAGCATTCGGGGAAATCTAGCAGAGCTCGAGTTCGCAGCCGGCAACACCGATCGCGCCATCGAGCTGGTTCAGGGAGCAGCTACGGTGTTCCGAAGCTTCGGGGTGCCATCCCGGGAGGCGATTGCCCTCGTGAACGCCGCGACGTACCAGCTCGATCGCGGGGATATCGACGACGCGCACAACGCCGCATTGATTGGGTTGGATTTGGCGCGCCGCGCCGATGATAAGCCTGTGGTCGCAGTAGCGTTGCAAAACCTCGCGGCGGTTTCAGCGCTAAGAGGCGATGCGCGCGCGGCCGCTCGACTGATCGGTTACGTCGATGAATGGTTTCGAGCGGAAGGCTACGAGCGCGACGCGAGCGAGCGCCGCATCTCGGAACTGGTAGCTAAGACGTTAAGCGCACGGCTCTCGGAATCGGAGGTTCAGGAACTGCTCACTGCCGGCGCCGAGCTGAGCGAAGAGCAAGCTGCTAAAGAGCTGGCCTTAGGGCTTTCGACATATCCTTAAGTTAGTCACGATCACCGCGCCAAGGGTGTCCGTAAACAAGCGCACTCCCTTCATTCCAGCGACTTTCTTTACAACTTTGAACGGCGTGTGTTTCGGAAGAAACCAGCAGTAGGAGTTGTCTTTCAATCGCTCCAGCTCGAGCGGGTTATCGGGCTCGGTGGAATCTACCGGGCTTCCGGTGCTATCCGTTGCTCCACCTGGCGCAAATATGAAATCATTCACACCCCCGCTGAGGTACGCAGGAGTCGTGCCTAGACTAACAGCCGGGTAAAAGGTCCTATCATAGACGATCGGGGGGGAGGTAACGAACGTACCTAATTTGCACTTCGGCTTGGCGTTCGGCACGCAAAGCGAGGATGGCGGAAATACTATTTGCTGTTTTGAGCCTTTGGGACGGGCAGTTGCCGTAAGTGGAGCACAACTCAACGCGAAGACAAACACGCCTGCGCTGAAAAGGACCGATCGTATTCGCAGCGCCATCCTATCTCCCCCCGAGTCATTCGGCGGTAGTCATCTCCTTTACGTATCGCTTGCCTTAGTCTAATACCCTGCCAAGTCTCGGCGGGTCGAGGCTGAATCTGGCGATCGCTTCGGCTTGCCCCGTTGCGTAGGCCGGACTCCGATCGCTACGGGCCTACTACGAGTTGGACGAAGCTCGCGGGGCGTATGAACGAAGCGAACGCCTCCTTTACCGCCTGTGCTGAGGTTGCGATGATCGCCTGCGCGTCCAGGCGGTCTTGGTCGAGCGGGTAGCCCTCTTGCGCGTCGTCGAGCAGCGACTGGCCGATCGACGCGAGCGACGAGACGTCGATTTCGGTGCGCCGAACGACGGCTGCCTTCGCTAGCGACAGCTCGAAATCGCCGACGGGCTCGGTTTGCATGCGCGCGATCTCGGCGTCGATCAGGCTCGTGATATGCTCCCGGTTCGCCGGCGACGAGGCGAAGTCGATTGAAAGCTGCGAACGCGCTTTCCCGACGGAGAGGTCGGACGAGATCGTGTAGACGAGTCCGGCATTTTGCCGGATATCGCGAAACAGCCGGCTTTGTTCTGCTCCCAGCGCCCCGCCGCCAAAGATCGTGTTGCCGAGCTGCATCGCGGCGTATTGCGGCGACGAGCGGTCGAGCGAGATGAGCTCGGCCAGCGTGACGCTGTCTTGGATGAGTGCCGGCACCGTGAGACGGACCTCGCCCGGCGCGTTCAGGGGAACCGCAGGCAGGTCGAGCGACGGCGCCGTGCCGGTGCTCTCCCATGCGCCGAATGCGTGCTCGATCGCCGGCTTCGCCGCGTCGGGCGTGACGTTGCCTACGACGACGATCGTCGTAAGATCGGGGCGAAAGGCCTTCGCGTAGTAGGCGCGCACGTCGTCGAGCGTCAGTCCCTGGATCGTATCCGGCGTTGGGCGGCGCAATTCCGGATCGTCGGCCGGCAGCAATTTGCGCGCTAACTGGATGTGGGCGATCGTGCCGGTGCCGTTGAGGGACGTTTCCAACTCCCCGAGCGCGCGGCGGCGCGCCGCCTCGAAGGTTTGTGCATCGAAGCGCGGGTGGAGTTCTTCTTCGGCCAGCAGGGCGACGGCGCGATCGAACGACGCCGACGTCGTCTGCATCCCGAACTGGAATCCCCCGCCGAGCTGCGTGTCGAGATCGTCTTGCGCGCGCTGAAACGTCCGGCGATCCCGAAATTGCGTACCGTACGCGAACATGTCGTTGAGGACGATCGAAACGCCTTCCTTGCCCGCCGGCTCCTGCACGGAAGCGCTCGTGTGCACGCTGCCGTAAGCGAGAACGGTGTTGGAGATCTGCGCGGGGCGCACGATCAGCGTGATTCCGTTGCCGAGCTTCGTGCGCGTGGGCGCAGCCTCGGCCGGCGGCGGAAGGGCGACGTTATCGACGAGCGCATCCCCCCAGGGCGGCAACTTCGTCGCTGCGCCCTGGACGTCCAGCGGCTTTTCAGGCCCCCTTGGCGCGGGCGCCGGCGGCGCGCTCTGCGAGGCGTTTGCCGACGGCGTCAAAGCTCCGACGACCGCGTGATTGATATCTAGGTATCGTTTTGCCGCCCGATCGACGTCGGCAAGCGTGACGCCGGCAAGGAGTTCTTGCTCGCGCGCGATCGACGGCTCGTCGTCGAGGGCGATCGTCGTCGCCCAGTCGGAAGCGAGCGACGATATCGAGTTGCGGCCAAATTCCTGGCTAACGATGGCTTGGCGCTTCGTGGTTTCGAAGAGCTCCGCGGGCACGCCGCTCGTGGCCAGGCTGCGCAGCACCGCTTCCAGGCGCGCGCTCATCTCGAAGGGGCTTACGCTCGGTGCGAGGGCCGCGGTTGCCATGCAAAGTTGGCCCTCGGGGAAGTAGGCGTCCGAAACCCATTCGGCGTCGAGCGCCTCGCCGGAATCGACGAGCGCCTGCAGTGGACCACGCTGCGAGCCGAGCACTTGCTGAAGAAGGTAGGCCGAGAGGAAATCCGGGCTGTTGACGCCGGGAAAACGGAACGCGAGTGCTGCGAGCGGATATGTGAGCGTGCTCGGGCGGCGAATGACCTTTCGCTCGAGCGGTTCGAAATGCGCGACGGAATGCGCCGGAATCGCGCGCTTCGGTATGTTTTCGAAGGAAGCGCGAACCTGAGCCAGCACGGCCTCCTTATCGACGTCGCCGGCGATGACGAGCACGGCGTTATTGGGCGCGTACCAACGCTCGTAGAATCGCTTGAGCTCAGGCCCGGTCAGGCGATTGAACGCCGCGATCGTGCCGACGCCCTGGCGAGCGTACGGCGTGCCGGCGAACGCGAATGCCTGCGCGTCGCGGAAGAAATCGCCGCCCGGCGCCGCTTCATCACGTAACACTTCCTGCTCGATGGCGCCCCGCTCGTTCTCCCACTGGGATTGATCGTCGAGAATGTCGCGCATTCGATCCGACTCGATTCGGAAAACCGCGCCGATATCGGAGGCGGGGACGGTGAACTCGAACTGCGTGAGCGTGTCGGAAGTTTCCGCGTTGAAGTTTCCCCCGAGCGCGGTCGCAATCGTCCCGAGTTGGCTCGTACTGAGGTTCCGCGTGCCGCGAAACATCATGTGCTCTTGCGCGTGCGCCATTCCTTGGAAGTTCGGCGGATCGTCGCGCGAGCCGACGAGGTACGCGAGGTCCGTCGATACGACCGGCGCCAGCGTATTGCGCACGACGATTACGCGCAGGCCGTTGGCGAGGGTCGCCTTGAGTACGTCGTCCTGGGTTGTGGGGGCAGCCAAGCCGGTCGCGCGCAGCGAAGCGGCGAGCGCGAGGATGGCAACGAGATGAGGAACGCGGAACGTCATACGGCGTTATCGTTCGTCGAGATTGAAAAGCCCTATCGGGATCGCGGCGAGCGTCTAGCTGCGGCCTTTGTGCCTTCGTGCGGAACTTGAGGACCCGTAGAGCGTCTCGCTGGTCAGTGACGTCACTTGGGTGCCCTGTACCGTCGAGAGGAGCTTGCCGGTGCTGAGATTGTCGTATGAGGTCGTCGTCGTTTGGTCGACGATGCACACGACGCCCTCCCCGTAAATGACGTACGTGTCGGTCGTCTCTTGCGTGTACGTACCCGCGATTACGTCCAAGAAGGCCGCAACGTCGTTGAGGTCCTGCGCCGTCGAGCCGGCATTGTTGGGGCACGATCCAGGGATCGCTGCGGGCCCAAGATCCGTCGCCACGTTCGTGAAAAGTGTGGGAATGGGTCCATTGCCCGGATACCAGTCCGGCACCTGGGTTGTCGTTGCCGAGCCTCCCGCGGGCTGGTGCGTGACCGGGATGTAGTAGCTGCTCCCGATCGGCGCGGGAAGGCCGAACGTCGTCGTGCCTCCGGTGGACCCGGTGCCACTGTTCGTGTCCGTGCCGCTGCCGTCGCTTTTTTGCACCCGCTTGTCGGTTACACTCGACTTCCCAGCCGACGTTGTGACCGAAGACATATACTGACCGTCGGCTTTGCGCGCGTACGTGCCGTTTGATTCGCTCGTCACCTTGCCGTTTCTGGAGATCTGCGACGAGTCGCTATTGGAGAAGCCGCCCTGCTCTCGCCATTCTTGCCCCGCGGTCTCGGGCAGTTCGTCAAGAACCTTCGGCCCGTGGTTCGTCTCGTTCGACGTGGTCGTTCGTATTTTCCCGTTCGTCGTCACCGTCGTCGATTGATCGTTTCCGTACTCGTCGTAGTTGAACGCCGATCGACCCGTTGAGACGAACGCCTCGTACGCGTCGGCGGTCACCGTCTGGGATCGGACCACGCCGCCGGCCTTCTTACTCGTCTCGAGAACGTTGGTGACCTCAGTGCTCGCCTTTCCCTTAAACGTGGCGTTGTTGCCGATGGTCGTCGTCTCGGTCCCCGTGAGGGACGTGTAAACCGGAGTCGAACTCGAAGAAGAACCGGTCGTGACCGTATCGTCGCTGTACGAGTAATTGAATTGGTCGCCGTCCACGAACGGATACGGGTACGGACCGGGCGGCGCTTGCGTCGCTACGGTGAGATCGTTGATCTGGTGGTAAGCCGTTGCGCCGCCGTTGGCGGTCGTGAAACCGAGGTACACGTTTGCGGGGACCGCCGGTTCGCCATTGACTCCCACGATCGACTGCGTGTAATAGGTGACGGAGCCGCTCCCGGTATTATCGTCGATCGCGACACTGAGCGTTCCCTGCGGCGTTAGCGTAACCGTCACCGTAGGCCCTTGGCTTGGGCGGCTTGAGGCGTTCGTCCAGAGATCGAACGGCAGGCTCGCCGGTTGGCCTGACCCATTGGTCGCGCCGCCCAAGTAATACCATTGCGTCGAGGACGAGCCGCGAACCGCGACGGTGTCGGCAACTTTGCCGGGCCCGCCATTGCGCCCGTCGGTATTCTGACTATAGTCGCCGAAGTCGTCCAAACCGACTCCGGCGTATCCGTTCGCTATGCCGGGCACCTGCTTCCAGGCCCGTTGGGACCCCCGTTGGCGTATCCCAAGGATCCGCCCACACCCCCTGGCGTGGTGGGGATCGCTTGCGACGCATCGGACAAGAACACGGTCATACCGTCGGCGTCGCTGCCGCTGAAAGCGAATTGGTTGAAGGTGATCACAAGGCCGTTCGCCGTGGAAAGGGGCGTTTGGTAGACAACCATCCCAACGTGATAGCCGGAATTGGTTGCCAACTGCAGCGCGCCTTGACCGGACGGATCCTGCGGATAACTTTTGCCGCACGCCGGTATCGATGTGGAGGGCGTCGAGGCGGTACCCGCCGTCAGGCATGCATCGCTTGCCGCGGACCAAGCGCCGGCGCTCGTGCTCGAGCCGGCAAAGGATTCCTCGAGGAGCGTCGTCCCCGCCAACGGCCTTGCGACGCGGCCTTTCGGGGTGGCGCGCCGCGTGGTCAGAAGGGCAGGACCGCCCGTAGGCGCCGGCCGCGGCACCCCTTGCAGGGCGGATTGGCCGCGCGTCGCGGATCCGAATGCTCCAGAGACGCCGCCGGCCACGAGCCCAGCCCCAGCTATTACGCCCAGCACGCCGACAAGAATTGGGTTCGTTCTCATAGTTTTTGCGTCTCCGCCCGCCGCTCGGGCGAGATAATGCGACGACCCGGTGCTAAAAAAGCACCAGGTCGGGGGGGCACGAACCCAATTCTGGGCTTACCCCGCCGGGGCGACGGTTCGACTCGACCTCGGGAATACCGCTCGGCGACTCCTCGCGGTCTGCTGTCGCTTACGGCACGGCGCTGAACCGATAGTCGTCGTAGTGCTGATCGACGAGCAAGTCGAGCCAGAACATCAGACCGCTGCCGTGAATGCGGACGTAGAGCGACGACGGCAACGCGTGGTCCTGGACCCGGGTAAACTGCTGAACGAGCTGGACGGCGACGTGGCCGTCGTCGTCGGCTCCGACGGCGGCGATCGGTTCGTGCGTGAACGAATCAACGTAGAGCGTATCGAAGTCCTGGTCGCCCTTCTTCCTCGAGCACACGGTACGCAAAGCGATCGCCTCGCGTTCCGCCCCGTGGTAGGCTTGCATCCGCGCTCCCGTCGCCTCGTAGCAGTCTGCCTTGAACGCAGGGTGCTTGACGGGTTCCATACCCGAGTCGCGTTCGTCGCCGATCTGAATCCCATTTGGAGGCGATTCCGGCACTTTGCCTTTGACCACGACGCCGTCTTGCGTCCGTACGACGACCTGGCTCGTTTCGTCGCGCACGATTGCGTCGAACTTCACGTGCGAACGCACCGCAAATGAAACGTACGCAGGAAGGGGGCGGGTCATCATCGCCTTGGCGGCGGCATAGTCGGCAGCAGCGTCCATCCATCGACCTCCTGCGCGAGCTACGGGCCGGCGCAGGCCCAGGTTTCAGCCCCCGCCCTTTCTTCCGGGACGGCCCGGCCACCGCGGGGACGTAAAATGGCCGCCTGCGTGCGAAATGGGCTGCTGTGACGGATGCCACATTGCTGCGCTCGGCGAAGTCCCTCAGGGGCGCAGGGTAGGGCGCGTCGTAAGGACCACGCCTCCGAGCGTTCGACTAAGGAGCATGACCATGGGGAAGCGTACACGGAAGTTCATCGCGACCGCCGGTTTGTCGTTGACGTGCTTACTCGTGCCGGCAATCGCAGCGGACGCTCAGACCTTTGGGGTTCTTCACACGTTCAGCGTCTTGCACACGTTCACCGGCGGAAGCGACGGCGCTAATCCCCTTGCCGGCTTGACCGTCGACAAATCAGGAAATCTCTATGGAACGGCAGAGTATGGCGGCGCTGGGTACGGCACGGCCTTTGAGCTCAAGCGCGCTGCTTCCGGCTGGACGTTCGACCTGCTCTACACGTTTGCTTCCGGCTCAGACGGGGCCGCACCCGTCGCGCGATTGATGCCTGGTCCGCAAGGTCGCCTGTACGGAACGACGTCGCAGGGCGGTGGCGGCGGCGGCACCGTCTTCGATCTTGGTGCGTCACCCAAGCGCGAGTCCGGCAAAGAACGATCGCTCTATCGCTTTGCGAATAGCAGCTTTGGATCGGAACCGTCTTCCGGCGATCTCACCTTCGACGCAGCCGGTAATGTCTATGGTACGACGAGCTCTGGCGGCGCAAGCGGAAATGGTACCGTTTTCGAGTTGACTCGTTCCGGCCGCGGATGGAACGAAACCGTCCTGCACAGCTTCGCCGGCGGCAGTAGTGGTGACGGCACAGACCCGGTCGCCGGCGTCATTTTCGACGCGGCGGGTAACTTGTACGGTACGACGTCCGCGGGAGGGTCTTTCGGGTACGGGACGGTCTTCGAGTTGACTCCGTCACGATCGGGTTGGTCGGAAACCATCCTGCACAGCTTTGCGGAGCAAGGCGACGGCGCCGTCCCCTATGCCGGTTTGACCTTCGATCGGTGGGGCGACCTTTACGGCGCCGCAACGGACGGCGGGACGTCGGGTGGCGGCACGATTTTCGAACTCACGCCTTCGAGCGGCGGCTGGGCATTCAACGCGCTTTATAGCGTTCCCGGATGGGGCATCTCGGGCCCCTTCCGCAAGCCCGTCATCGACGGGTCGGGAACTATTTTCGGCACGACGCATTGCGACGGCGCCTATAGCGAAGGATCGGTTTTCGAGCTGAGGCGCTCGGGTAGCACCTGGACGTACACGGCGCTGCACAACTTTACCGGCGGCGCGGACGGCGGGTTCGTGTTCAGTAACCCGGTCTTCGACACGCGCGGCGATATCTTCGGCACAACGCAAGTCGGTGGCACCGGTTACGGCGTCGTGTGGGAGATCTCGCCCTAACGCAAACCGGCGAATCGTCGATCGAAGGGCCGTTCGCGTCCATCGGAACGGTTTGATTCAGACGAATCGCAATTCACCTCCGGTGTCAGTGTGTCCGCTCGGAAACGGTCTTCCCGCGTAAGTCTAGAGTTACGCTGGCGGGCTTCATTTCGCCGCGCGCAGAGGGCCTGACGGCACGACCACGGGGCTGCGTTAGCCGGCACGAACAACCAAAGAAATACTTGCAAAGTACGAAAGTATTGTTTATACTTGGCCCGTTAACGCTGCCGAGGAGTTTCCGTTTCGATGAAGACGCGATTTGCCTATTGGGTGCCCAACGTCTCCGGTGGTCTCGTGATCAGCAAGTTGCCCCAACGGACCGATTGGAGCTTCGAGTACAACACGCGCCTCGCGCGAGCTGCAGAGGAGGCAGGCTTCGACTACGCCCTGGCCCAGGCGCGCTTCATTGCGAGTTACGGCGCAGAGAAGCAGCTCGAGGCCGTCGTGACGACGACCGCGCTCGCGACGGTCACCCAGCGCCTGAAGATCATAGCCGCCGTGCATCCGGGCCTATGGCATCCGGGCGTCGTCGCGAAGATGATCGCAAGCATCGACTACATCTCCGGCGGACGCGTCAACCTAAACGTCGTCTCCGGCTGGTTCAAGGGCGAGTTCACGCACTACGGAGTTCCCTGGCTCGAGCACGACGAACGCTACCGGCGCAGCGAAGAGTTCATACGCGTTCTGCGCGGGATGTGGACCGAGCCCGAGTTCTCATTCAAGGGCGACTTCTATAGCATCAATGAGGCCCGGCTCGAGCCCAAGCCTATTCAAAAGCCGCATCCGGAGATCTTTCAAGGCGGCAACTCGATCGCGGCGCGGCGTATGGCCGGGCGCGTCAGCAACTGGTACTTCATGAACGGGAACTCGATCGAGGGCTTCAAGGAACAGATCGCCGACGTACGAGCTGAGGCCGCGAGAAACGGGCGGACCGTTAAGTTCGCCGTGAACGCCTTCGTGATCAACCGTCCGACGCGCGAAGATGCGGCGGAGCAGTTGCGCGAGATCGTCGCCAACGCCGACGAAGAGGCGGTGGAAGGTTTTCGCCAAGCGGTGATGCAGGCCGGGCGCAGCAGCAAAGAAGGCAAGGGAATGTGGGCCCAGTCCACCTACGAGGATTTGGTCCAGTACAACGACGGCTTCAAGACCGGCCTCATTGGCACGCCGCAGCAGATCGCCGAGCGCATCCAGGAGCTCGATGCCATCGGCGTCGACCTCGTGCTGACCGCGTACCTTCACTTCATCGAGGAGATCGAAGCCTTCGGCCGCGAGGTCATCCCGCTCGTCCGGGCTCTGCCCAGCCTGCGCGACCCGCAGTTCGACGCACCGCAGCCCGCCCCGCGCTCGCACGCAGAACCGGTCGCAGTGTGAGCCTCGTCGGAACCGCACCCGATCCGAGCGGGCGCATCTTGATGATCAACGGCAGCCCGTCTCGTGTTTCGAAGACGGCGGCCGTCGTGCGCGTGCTGGCCGAGCGGCTGGCTGCGGCGGGCGCAGCCGTCGACATCGTTTCGGTGCGCGACTTTCCCGCCGAGGAGCTCGCGTTCGGTAACGCCGAGAGCCCGGCGATTCGGCGCTTCCTAGAGTTCGTCGCGCTTTCGCGTGCGATCGTCGTCGCGACCCCGATCTACAAGGCGTCGTACACGGGCGTCCTCAAAGCGTTGCTCGACACGATCCCGCCCGGCTCGTTTGCGAACAAGACGGTACTGCCGCTCGCGACGGCGGGTACGCTTGCGCACTACCTCGCGCTCGACTATGCACTTCGGCCGGTGCTCACCTTCCTCGGCGCGCGCGACATCCTTCCCAACTTATTCCTGACCGACGGCAGCTTCCAAGACGCGCTGATGCCGGTGTTTGACGATGCGATCGAGGAGCGGATCGGCGCTCTCGTTCGAGCCCTTCTCGCTGCCGTCGCTTCAGACTCTTTGCAAGCGCTCAAGTAGAGGAGACCCACGCATGCCTGCGACCCAGCTCCCGAACGGTTCCCCTGCGACGGCGTCCGCGGTCGGCGAAGCGATCCGCAATACGGCGACAGCGCTACAGCTGTCTCAACCGGCAGCGCACCTCGTGCATTCCGATGAAGGGGCGATCGCCGTCGCGCGCGAGCTGGCGGCGAGCTTCGCCGTCGATGCCGTGCAGCGCGACGCCGAGCGCACGCCGCCCGTGGCCGAAATCGAAGCGTTCAGCAACAGCGGCCTATGGGGTATGACGGTACCGAAAGAGTTCGGCGGCGCCGGCGTTTCGAACATGACGCTAGCTGAGGTGATCAAGCTGATCTCGGCCGCCGATCCGAGCATCGGCCAGATTCCGCAGAATCATTTGTATATGATCGAAGCGATCCGTCTCGACGGGACGTCCGAGCAGAAGCGCTTTTTCTTCGAGCTCGCACTCAAGGGCTACCGATTCGGCAACGCCTTCAGCGAAGTCGGCACGAAGAACGTCCTCGACGTTCGTACGCGGCTCACGCCCGATCCCGACTGCGACGGCTTCCGCATCACCGGCACGAAGTTCTACTCGTCGGGCGCGCTGCTGGCGCACTGGATCCCGGTCGTCGCGCTCGACGAGTCCGATCACACGGTCGTCGGCTTCGTCGAGCGCGGAGATCCTGGACTTACGCTGATCGACGATTGGAGCAGTTTCGGGCAGCGCACGACCTGCAGTGGGACGACCGTGCTCAAGGACGCCTTCGTCCGCAAGGACCACGTGATCGATCACTGGCTCGCCTTCGAACGGCCGACGACGATGGGCGCCGTCGCACAGATCATACAAGCCGCAGTCGACACCGGCATCGCCGTTGCGGCGCTCGACGACACGTTGAGATTCGTTCGGCAGACCAGCCGGCCATGGATCGACAGTAACGTCGAACGCGCGGTGGACGACCCGCTCCTGCTTTACCGGCTTGGCGAGGTGCGGATTCGCGTTCACGCCGCGGAGTTGATCTTGCGCCGAGCCGGAGAGTTGCTTGACGTCGCGCAGTCGGACCCGACGACCGAAACCGTAGCCGAGGCCGCTATCGCCGTTGCCGAGTCGAAGGCCATGAGCGAAGACGCTGCCATCTTCGCGGCCGACCGGCTGCACGAGCTTGCGGGGACGCGCTCCACCCTGGGGCAGTACGGGCTCGACCGCCACTGGCGTAACGCGCGCACGCACACTCTGCACGATCCGTCGCGCTGGAAGTACTATGCGATCGGCAACTACGCCCTTAACGGCGCACCGCCGCCGCGGCATCCGTGGTTCTGACGGCCGGCCGCGACGGATGGAGCGCGCGATGACGATAGCAAGCGGCACGGTGGCCGCGCCGGTCCTCGATCCGCTGGGAGCGGCACACCGCTTGGCCGAGACGTTCGCTCAGGGTGCGGGTGCTCGCGACAGGCGGGGCGGCACCCCGAAGCGCGAGCGCGACGCGATGCGTGAGAGCGGTCTGCTCTCGCTCAGCATCCCACGCGAGCTCGGAGGGCTCGGCGCGTCCTGGCCCACCGTATTCGAGGCAGTGCGCGTCGTGTCTGAGGCCGACGCTTCGCTCGGACAACTATTCGGTTTCCACCACGTGATCTGCGCGACGTGCAGGCTCTTCGGGGCGCCCGAGCAATGGCGCGCGCTGCTCTCGGCCACCTCGCGCGAAGGCTGGTTTTGGGGCAACACGCTGAACCCGCTCGACCGCCGCCTGGCACTGCGTCACACGGCGGGCGGCTTGCGCCTGCGCGGCACAAAATCGTTTACGACCGGCGCCATGGACTCGGAAATGCTGCTGGTCTCGGCGATCGATGAGGAGACCGAGCGGCTCGTCGTGGCCGCCGTGCCGACGCAGCGCCCCGGCATCGAAGTCTACGACGACTGGGATAACATCGGGCAGCGTCTCACGGACAGCGGATCGACGGTGTTCCACGACGTGTCTCTCGACGAGAGCGAGATCCTCGGCCCTCCCGGGCCGCTCGGCAGCACGTTCGCCACGCTGCGATCGTGCATCGCACAGCTGACGTTCGTCAACGTCTACCTCGGCATCGCGCACGGCGCCCTCGGTGGCGCGAAGCCATACACGCGTTCGCGGACCCGCGCGTGGCCCGGCTCGGGCGTCGAGCATGCCGGCGAGGACCCGTACGTGCTGGAGCATTTCGGCAATATGTGGACCGAGCTCATCGCTGCAAGCGCGACTGCCGATCGGGCCGCACAACTGCTGCAGCGGGCGTGGAGCCTAGAGGACGACCTGACGCCCGAGCAGCGTGGCGAAGTCGCACTGATGATCGCCGCAGCAAAGGTCGTGTCGTCGCGCGCGGTGCTCGACATCTCGGCGCGGATCTTCGAAGCGACCGGAGCCGGAGCCACGACGACCCACTGGCATCTTGACCGCTTCTGGCGCAACGCGCGCACGTTGACCCTTCACGACCGGCTCGACTACAAGGTACGCGAGCTCGGGGATTGGGCGCTCAACGACCGCATCCCGTCGCCTTCCTTCTATTCGTGAACGGCTCGCAGCGCAGGGCGGCCAGGCCGTCACTGTCACGTCGCACGCCCGTGCCTTCGAGTCCGAAAGGATCGCGCCGCGTCGAACGCGAGCGACGTTCCGTCTTCGAGCGCTCGTGGCTGCTCGCGTGCCACGAAAGCGAGATCGCGAACCCCGGCGACGCTCGCGCGATCCGCCACGTGGCGCGGCGCAGCATCATCGTTCTGCGCGGGGCCGACGGGGAGATTCGCTGCCGCGACGCCGGCCCCGGGTCGTGTCCGATGCGAACTGCCATCGACTTCGGGCAGTTCGTGTGGGTCAATTTCGACGACGCGGCGCCGGCCTTGCGCGACTACGTCGCAGGCGCCCTCGACGGCATGATTGCGACGCTCGCCTCCGCCGAACTCGAAGTGTTCGCGTGCGTGACGACTCCATTCGACGCAGGCCGGAGTGCGCGCCCCGATCGAAATGGCGACGTCGAACGCGGTGCCGTTCGCCGCATCGAGCCGGCGCCCGATCTGCTCCACCCGGCCTATTTCGTCGCGCGTGACCGGGCATTCGCGAACGGTCACATCGCCTTCGCGGAGCGGGTCGTTCGCTATGAGGCGTATCCCGGTGCGGCAGCGCGGACGTTGACGCTCGGGGGACTCATGCCCGATCACGCGCGGGAGATCGCCGTCTTTCCAGGCGTGGCTTTCCGCCTGCGCGGCTCCAGCTTGCGCGTCGACGCCGTGAGACCGATCTCGCCGCAACGCGTCGTCGTGGAATCGCGTGGCCTCGCTCCGCGGAGCGACACGCCCAAGGAGCGCGCTCAGCGCGTCCGCGAGTACGATGCAATCTGGGGTCCGTTCGGCTGCGCGCGAGAGCACGGCGCAGGCGCCGGCGACTTTGCCCGGCGGCACTTTGAAGTGGAATGGGAGCGGCGTCTCGGGCGCCCCGTGAGCGATCCGGCGATCGAGGCGCTAGCCGGATGAGCGCCGAGCGAGCCCTGCTCGAGCTTCGCGGCATCGAGCTTTCCTTCGGCGGCGTGCGCGCTCTCTCTAGCGTCGATCTAACCGTGCGCGAAGGCGACATCCATGCCATCATCGGACCGAACGGCGCGGGCAAGAGCTCGCTTCTGAACGTGATCAGCGGCTTGTATCGCCCGCTCGCCGGCACGATCGCGTTCGCTGGGAAAGATTACACGCACGTTCCGGTCTCTGCGCTCGCCCATCTCGGGATCGCGCGAACGTTCCAAAACCTGGCGCTCTTCGCGGGGATGAGCGTGCGCGACAACATCGTGATGGGCCGCGCCGCTTTTGCCCGCTCGAACTTCGCCGAGAACGTCCTCGGGCTACCGCGCTCGCGCTCCGACGAACGCGAGAGCGCTCGCCGCGCGGAGGAGATCATGGACTTCCTCGGTTTGCATGCCAAGGGCGACCGCAAAGTCGCGACGCTGCCCTACGGCCTGCAAAAGCGCGTCGAGTTGGGCCGCGCGCTGATCGCCGGTCCCCGGCTGCTTCTGCTCGACGAGCCGATGGCCGGCATGACGGCGGGCGAGAAGCTCGAGATGTGCCGCTTCATCGTCGAGGCAAAAGCAGAATTTCACACGACCGTCGTGCTGATCGAGCACGACATCGGCGTCGTGATGGACCTTTCCGATCGGGTGGCCGTGCTCGACTACGGCCGCAAGATCGCCGACGGTCCGCCCGATCTGATCCGCGCCGACCAAAAGGTGATCGACGCCTATATCGGAGTGGACCACGACGAACGCTTGGTGGAGGCGGCGGTATGAGCTTTTTCGTGGACGTGCTGGTCGGAGGATTGCTTTCCGGCGTCATGTACTCGCTGGTCGCCCTGGGCTTCGTCCTGATCTACAAGACCTCGGGTGTGCTCAACTTCGCGCAGGGCGCAATGGTGTTGTTCGCGGCGTTGACTTTTGTCAGCCTAACCGAGCATAAGCTCCCGTTCGCCGTGTCGCTGCTCGTGACGCTTGCGATCATGGTGGCTCTCGGATGGCTGATCGAGCGATTCGTCTTAAAACCCCTCGTCAACCAGTCCTCGATCACGCTTTTCATGGCGACGCTCGGGCTCAGCTACGTGATCGAGGGCGCGGCGCAGTTGCTATGGGGGACCGAGGTGCATGGCCTCGACCTCGGCATCCCCGACACGCCGATGCAGTTCGGCAGCGTCGCGATCAGCGAGTTCGATCTTGTCGCCGCGCTGATCGCGGCCACGATGGTCGCGGCGCTGACGCTGTTCTTCCGCACCACCAGGACCGGGCTAGCCTTCCGCGCAGTCGCGGACGATCAGCTGGCGGCCATTGCGGTCGGCTTGCGGCTTTCGCACGTCTGGGCGATCGCCTGGGCGCTCGCCGGTGTAGTCGCCCTCGTGGCGGGCCTCCTCTGGGGGGCGCGCCTGGGCGTGCAGTTTTCGCTGTCGACGGTCGTGCTCAAGGCCCTGCCGGTGCTGGTTCTGGGCGGGTTCGATTCGATCGCGGGCGCGATCGTCGGCGGTCTCTTGATCGGCGCCATCGAGAAGAGTGCCGAGGTCTATATCGGCCCCTTCGTCGGCGGCGGGACCGAAGGCTGGATCGCATACGTCGTCGCGCTCGGTTTCTTGCTCGTGCGCCCAGCCGGCCTCTTCGGCCAGCGGGAGCTCGTGCGCGCATGAGATTTTGGCTTGTCGCAGCGCTGCTCGCCGTGGCGCTTCTGGTCGTGCCGCGCGTCGGAAATACGTATCTCTTCGACGCAATCCTCACGCCCTTTCTGGCGCTGAGTCTTGCGGGGGTCGGGCTCAACCTGCTGACTGGTTACGCCGGCCAGATTTCGGTGGGCTCGGCTGCGTTCATGGCGATCGGCGCGTTCGCGGCCTACAACTTCAATCTGCGCGTTCCGCACCTGCCGTTGCTGGCGAGCTTCGCGCTCGCCGGACTCACGGCTGCCGCGGTCGGCATCGTCTTCGGCCTGCCGAGCCTGCGGCTCAAAGGCTTCTACTTGCTCGTTTCGACACTTGCCGCGCAGTACTTCGTGCAGTGGGCGCTGACGAACTTTCACTGGTTCGCGAATGACGACCCCTCGGGCGTCATTACGGCGCCGCAGCTCGCGGTCGCCGGCATTGACTTCAGTTCGTCGGCGGGACGCTACGTATTGTCGCTCGCAGTCGTCGCGACCTTGACCTTCGTTGCACTGCGACTCGTGCATTCGCAGACCGGGCGGAACTGGATGGCCGTGCGCGACAAGGACCTTGCAGCTGCCGTGATCGGCGTCCCGATCTTTCGCTCGAAGCTGCTTGCATTCGCGATCAGCTCGTTCTACTGCGGCGTCGCAGGCGTGCTGTGGGCGTTCGCCTACTTACGGACGGTCGAATCCGACGGGTTCACCCTCGACTTGTCGTTCAGGATTCTTTTCATCATCATCATCGGCGGCCTGGCGAGCGTTCGCGGCGCCTTTTTCGGCGCCGCGTTCATCGTCGTTCTGCCGCTTCTGCTCAGCCGGATCGGCGCGTCTTTCTTCGGCACGACCGATTCGGGAATCGCCGAGCTGGTCGAAATGATCCTGATCGGCGTGTTGATTATCGCGTTTCTCATCGCCGAGCCTGCAGGTCTCGTCTCGCTTTGGGACCGCGGCCGCAGACGCCTGGCACGTCTCCTATCCTTCGTGCCGGCCCCCCAGAGCTGACCGGCAGCCCATCATTCTTAGGTAAAGAAAGGACCCCACGATGTTCTCGTCATCATATAAGGGCCGCCTCATGCCCGTTCTGCTCGCATCCGCGGCCCTCGCACTCGGCGGCGCGATCGCGTTGCCGAGCTTCGCGGCGCCCGACCGCGGGCAGGAGTATTTCCCGTTGCAGAGCTACCGGGTCGGGCCTTACGCGGCCGGCGGCACCGGGTTCTTCGGCGGCTTCATCGACTACATGAACTTGATCAACATGCGTGACGGCGGAGTCAACGGCGTCAAGCTCACCTGGAACGAGTGCGAGACGGAATACGAAGTCGAGCGCGGCGTCGAGTGCTACGAGCGCATGAAGACCCAAGGCAATCCCGGGCCGGCCGCGATGAACCCGCTGAGCGTCGGCATCGCCTACGCGCTGCTCGACCGGTCGACGAGCGACAAGATCCCGCTCATTACGATCAACCACGGCCGTACCGATACCACGGACGGCGCCGTCTTTCCCTACATCTTCCCGCTGCTGCTAAACCCGTGGAGCGAGGCATCCGCCATGGTCAACTACGTCGCCCAGCGCGACGGCGGGCTCGACAAGCTGCGCGGGAGGAAGATCGTCGTTTTGTATCACGGCTCACCGTACGGCAGGGAGACGATCCCGATTTTCGCTCTGCTTTCGCAGAAGTACGGCTTCGAGGTGACCGAGATCGAGGTACCGCACCCGGGCAACCAGCAGCAGTCGCAGTGGCTGCAGATCCAGCGCATTGCGCCGGAGTTCGTGATCTTGCGCGGATGGGGCGTGATGAACCCGGTTGCGCTGAAGACCGCGCAGCAAGTCGGCTTTCCAGCCGACCACATCATCGGCAACATCTGGAGCAACTCGGAAGAAGACGTGCGCCCGGCAGGAGCTGCAGCCGTCGGATACATCGCGTTGACCGACCATCCGTCGGGCACCGAGTTTCCGGTGGTCCAAGAGATCATCAAGACCGTGTACGGGGCAAACAAAGGCAACCTCGACGACAAGTCCCGGATCGGGAGCGGCTACCACACGCTTGGCATCATCAACGGGATCCTAAATGTCGAGGCGCTACGCATCGCGCAACAGCACTTCGGCGACAAGGCGCTCTCGGGCGAGCAGGTGCAGTGGGGCTTCGACCACCTCGATCTCGACGACAAGCGGATCGCAGAGCTCGGCGCGACGGGTCTGCTTCCGCCGATCCACGTCACCTGCGCCGACCACGAGGGCGCGGGCGCAGTCAAGTTCCAGCAGTGGGACGGTCAAAGGTGGGTGACCAAGACCGGCTGGATTCAGGCCGACCGCAAACTGCTGCGCCCGCTGATTGAGGCCTCGGCAAACAAATACGCGGCCGAGCATCACATCACGCCGCGCAACTGCGCGAAGACGTCGTGAGCGAACCGCTCCTCTCCGTCACGAACGTCGGCGCGACCTACGACAACGCGATCCTCGCGTTGTCGCGGGTCTCGCTGACGGTCGGTGCGGGAGAGATCGTCGCGCTGTTGGGGGCGAACGGAGCCGGAAAGACCACGACCTTGCGGGCGATCTCCAATCTGTTGTCGGCAGTGCACGGCCAAATTACGGGCGGGCACGTGACGTTCGACGGACGGCGGACGGAAAAGCTCGGGCCCGCTCAACTGGTCGCTGCCGGCCTAGCCCAAGTGATCGAGGGCCGCCATTGCTTCCCGCACCTGACGGTTGAGGAGAACCTCATCGCTGGCGCGTCCGCACTACGCATCGGTCGCAGGCAGCTCGCCGCAGACGTCGCGCGCATCTACGGGTACTTCCCGCAGTTGCGCGCCAAGCGCCGGCTGCCCGCCGCGCTTTGTTCGGGCGGCGAGCAGCAAATGACCGCGATTGGGCGCGCGCTTATGGCCCGCCCGCGGCTCCTCATGCTCGACGAGCCAACGATGGGACTGGCGCCGCTCGTCGCCCGCGAGATATTCCACTTCTTGCGAGCGCTCAACCGTGACGAGAACCTGAGCATACTCGTCGCGGAGCAGAACGCTACGCTTGCGCTCCGATACGCCGATCGCGCCTACGTCCTCGAGCACGGAAGCGTGGCGCTCGCGGGTGCCTCAGCGGAGGTGCGCGAGCGCGACGACGTCAAGCACTTCTACCTCGGCTTCGAGCCGCGACAGCGGCGTCAATATTCGAGCCTCGTATCGCAGGTGGGAACGTGATGTTGGTTTCACTGCTCCGGCAAATGGCGCCGCAGGGCGACGACAAGCCGCGAACCACGGTTCCGCTGCGTCGTTTGCCTGCGCGAAAGGAACCCTCCCGGCTCGGCATCTTGGCCGATCCCACGCGGCTAGCGATCTTCGAGCGCCTAGCAGAAGGTCCACTTGCCGTCATGGACCTCGCTAGCGCATTTCCGATCAGCCGGCCGGCGGTCTCCCAACATCTGCGCGCGCTCAAGAACGCCGGCCTCGTCATCGACCGTCGTTTCGGCAACCGGCGAGTCTACCGGCTCGATCCCGTCGGCGTCGCCGCGCTGCGTGCCTACGTCGACCGGTTCTGCGACCGCGCGCTCGAGGCCGTCAAGAGCGACGCCGAGGTGTTGGAGGGCGGCTTTTCCTAGCGTTACGAGCGGTGAAGGCGGTGAAAAGCCCAGAGGCTCGCGCTGATAAGCGCGGCCGCCATGCGAGCGACCACGATCCGCTCGGCGCTTTCGACGAGGCTGCTCTTGCTCACTGGTCGCCGCTTAGCGTTTCAGGTTGCGCTCCGAATGCATCTTCGAGATGGGAAAGGCGCTCGGAGTTCTTGGTGACCCAGCGCGCGAGCGCGCCGTCGCCGAATTGCTGCGAAAGCGATGCCATTCGGTCGAACACCGAATAACATTGCTCGTAGTGGTGCTTCGCCATCGCCGCCTGGCCGTGATCGAGAAAAGAGACGACCATGCCGAGCTCCGACTTGTACCAGCCGACGAGATCCGAGCGAACCTGAAGTTCGTCGCGGTCTTGATCGGCACATTGGGCGAAGCGATCCGCGTACGATGCGAAGGCGACGACATCGTCGGGCTGATCGCGGTTCCAGTCGCGGGCGACGCCGACAAAACAACCTGCCGGTCGCGGGTTCGGCAATTCGTCCGCTGCTGCCGCGTGGCCGGCGGAGCAAAGTCCAATGGCAGCCGCTAGCGCCACGATGCCGCCCTGCGGCGCGCCTGTGGTCACTGTGTCTCCTCTCGAGACCGGTCGAGCCTTTCACGACCGGTCAGTCGCACCAAATCAGCGCATTCGCCGTGGGTCCCGAGTCAATTGTTCGGCGCGACGATGCCGCTTCTCTGTGACTGCATGGGGTCTACGGTCGCAGATTCCGACTGTTTCTAGATGTATTCTGCACTCAGTTTACGCCATGCTGGGTGAGTTTTGCATGGACACGTGTCCAGGAGAAGCACGCTAACGTACGTCCGGCGACGTTACGTTCCGTCGACCGAAAAGGCGAGCAAGACGTTACCCGGAGCGCTCCCAAAGAGACTGTATCCCGAGTTGACGTAGAGCATGCCGCCGGCGACGCTAGGCCCTGGACCGTCCATCGAACCGCCGCCGGCTTTGACGGAATTAACGGTCGCATAGTCGCGTTCGGTGTCAACATCCCAGATAATTGAGCCGCTCGTGGCGGAATAGGCGCGCAGATGCCCGTCGACTCCGCCGGAAAACACGACGCCGGGAATTGCCGTCACGGCCGCGGATTGCGCCGGGCTGCAGCCCGGCTTGGCGTTGCACCCAGGGTGCGGCGTGTGCCAAAGTATCGCGCCCGTGCGGATGTCGAGTGCGAAGAGGCCGCCGCCGGCGTTCGGATCCAGTAAGAGTGAAGCACCGAGACCGGGTTGCGAGCCGGCCGTTCCGGGTGCAACCGGAGTGATGTGCACGTCGGACACGGCCACATACACGGCGCTACGATCGGCCGCGCTGCCCCACTGGACCCCGCCGAGTTTCGAGCCCCGCCCAACGCGGCGCTGCCAAAGCAACGCGCCTTGACGATCCGGATCGATCGCGTAGACGATCCCCGACTTTTGACCCGCAATTAAAACGCGGCCGCCGCCTGGAAGCGTGACGAGGATCGGAGACGAACCGAAATCAAAGTCGGGTCCGTTGGCCGCCGGGCAGTTGGCGTCGTATGGGCTCGGAAGGTCGCACGCGATGTTTTCGGCGTCATTTGCGGTCATCTGTCGCGACCACAAGAGCTTCCCGGTATCCATATTCAGCGCGAGGATCGCGTCGGATGTCTCCGCGGCACGGTCGGAAAAACTATCTCCGGTGCCGACGTAAAGTGTGCGATGCGCGAGATCGATCGTCGGCGCCGACCAAATCGCCGCACCAGAGGGCGCCGATTGCGTGACGCCGTGCTTGTTCGTGCCCCGCGGCCCGGGGGCTCGCTCGATCGTGTACGTCTTCCAGACGACCTTACCCGTAGCCGCGTCGAGCGCGGAGACGCTTCCACGGAAAGTGCAGCAAGGATAATTTGGATCCGTGGCCATGACCTCTTCTTGCGAAGACATCGGAACGTAGAGCTTGCCGTCTGCCAACACCGGCGCGCCGGTCACGATAGCGGCGGGATGAGCGTCGACGCGCGTCTTCCAAATTAGCGTGCCGGAGCTTGCGTCGACGGCGTATGCGCTTCCGTTCTGGTCCCCGAAATACGCCGCCCAGCGGTCGCCAAGGCGTCCGACTTCTATCGCGGTGCGAACGGGGAAGCCGGCGTCGAACGTCCACGCGACGCATCCGGTCCGCGCCTCGAGCGCGTAGACGTGTCGATCGGCGCTTCCCACGAACACGCGCCCGCCGAAGACCGTCGGCTGTCCGTATGCCCGCGTCACTCCGGCGAACCCGAAGGCCCACTTCAATCGGAGCCGCGGCACGTTTGCCGCATCGAGCTGCGCCATCGCAGCGGGCTGGAACCGGTCTTCGGAAAGATCCGCGCCCCATCCGTCCCACTGCGGTGCGCCGTTTCCGGCGGCGAGTGGCGCGCTACAGGGAGCGGCTTGGGCGCTCGAAGGTACTTGGGCCGGCGACGTAACCGGTTGCTGCCGCGCAAGTGCGACGGCCACGTTGCAAACGAACAGAGGAGCCGCTAGCGTCGCGACGATCTTCCCGATTCTACTGCGCATGAAACGAAATCTATCTTTCTTGGCTGTTTGGAGGAAGGCCGTCTAGACCGGCCCGGCATGCTCGAGTCCAAAGTCCAGAGCCGCGGACCCGCGTAAGGCTTGGATGCTTTCGTAAGGGATCGATACGCCTACCTGCGGGGTCTCGCGCACTCGCCGCGAAGAGCCGCGCATGAGTAGTATCCTTGCCGAGTACGACCAGTACGACGGGTTGGGCCTGGCGCAGCTCGTGCGAAGCGGCGAGGTGAGCGCCGAGGAGTTGCTGGATACGGCACTCGAGCGAGTGGCGCAGATCAATCCGAGCATCAACGCAATCACTACCAAGATGGAGGCGCAGGCTCGCGCGCAAATCGCACGCGGGATCGGCGACGGTCCGTTCGCCGGCGTGCCGTTCTTGATCAAGGATCTGCTGAGCGCGGTCGAGGGCGTGCCGATGAGTACCGGCAGTGCATTCACCAAGGATTACGTGCCCCGCTACGATTCTGAGATCGTGTTGCGCTGGAGACGCGCGGGCTTCGTGGCTTTCGCGAAGACGAATGCGCCGGAGTTTGGTCTCGTGCCGACCACGGAACCCGCCGCCTTCGGTGCGACGCGTAATCCGTGGAATCTCGAGCACACGGCCGGCGGCTCGAGCGGCGGCAGCGGCGCTGCAGTTGCGGCCGGCATCGTTCCGATCGCGAGCGCCAATGACGGCGGCGGGTCGATTCGGATCCCTGCGGCGTGTAACGGCCTCGTCGGGCTCAAACCGACGCGAGGGCGGACGCCGCTAGGTCCGGAGTCGACCGATCCGTGGATGGGCAATGTCGTCGACCACGTCGTTTCGCGCAGCGTGCGCGATTGCGCAGCCGTGCTCGACGCGACGGCCGGCCCCGATCCCGGCGCGCCGAATTCGCCGCCGCCCCCGGCCCGCCCATACCTCGAAGAGATCGGCGCGCCGCCGGGGCGGCTACGCATCGCCTTCACGCGCACGCCTCTGATCGCGACGACGTATGCACCGCAGGTCGTGCGCGCTCTCGAGGAAACCGTCGCGCTGCTCGAGTCGCTCGGGCACGAACTGGTAGAAGCGAAGCCCGCGGTGGACGGCGCTGCTTTCGCGGCCGCGTTTCTCAAGTTGATTTCGGCCGAGACGGCGGCCGACATCGAGTACTTCACGCGTCTGCAGGCGCGCAAGCCGCGCAAGGGACAGCTCGAACTTGCGACGCGCGGCCTGCAAAAGGTCGGCTACGTGCTGAGCGCGGTCGATTTGAGCAACGCGGTGCGCACGCTGCGCTTTCAAGGCCGCATCGTCGGGCGATTCATGGCCGACTACGATGTGTTCTTGACGCCGACGCTCGCGCTGCCGCCGGTCAAACTTGGGACGCTTCTCCCGACCGCGAGCGAGGCGCGCGGTCTGCAAACGCTGATCGCGCTTCCAATAGGCAAGCTGTTCGTGCGCAGCGGACAGTTGGATAAAACCGCGCTAAAGGTCTACGAGTTCGTGGACGGCACTCCGATCGCGAACGTGACCGGCGCCCCGGCGATCTCGCTTCCCCTCGCGTGGAACGAAGGCGGATTGCCGCTGGGCATGATGTTCTCGGCCCGCTATGGCGACGAAGCGACGTTGATCCGTCTCGCCGCGCAGCTCGAAGTAGCCAAACCATGGTTCGACAGACGCCCGCCGCTCGCGCGGCGCGCTCGTGAAGCGGCGGCAGCCTCGCACGCAAGATAACTGTGCTAGGGCACGGGGTGGTAGTCCGCAGGGTTCTGCGGTGGCGTCTTCACCGTAAAGAGGCGGAAGGGGCCGCCGGTGAACCCGCCGTGCGCCGTATTCGGTGGAATCACGACGAATGTTCCGGGCGCGATCGAGATCTGTTTGTCGCCGAGCCATTCCGTGCCCGTCCCGTCCACGACGAGTTGTACTTCCGTTGTCTCCGCGTGGGTATGTTTGGGTGCGGTACCGACGGAGTACGAGAAAAGCGTGGAATCGACTTGCACGAGGACCTTGGTACGCAGGTTCGGGAGCGCGGGATTCGGTGGTGGGGAATCGGTCGGATTCAGCGCGTTGAGATCGACCGAGGTTGCGACGACGGGAGCCGCCGCTGCCTGAGCCCTCTCCGGGAGGCGCGAAGCGAACGCCCCGGCTGCGAAGGCGAGCGCGAGCATGACGAACGTACGAATGTGTTTCATAAGCGGCGCTTCGTAAAGCGGCTATGCAGACCTCTTCCGGCTCGCCGGTCCGACTCGTTTTCGTTTACCGAAGATTCGCTCGTTGCGTTTCGGCGCGCTGCGACGCGAATGATAAGCGCGTATTTCGGCGCTGCGTCATTTTTCTTATGAACTCGCTTACCCGGCCGATGCTTCGCGACGAATGCAAGGGGGAGGCGGAGGCGACGTTAGCAAACTGTTCAGCAACATTCTCATTGGCATTACTCGTGAAAGTAGCCGACTATGCGTGTTTTTCCGGCGTTACGCCCGGTCGCTCGATGTCTCGCCGCCGCGCTCGTCGTGACGACCTCCGTTTGTGCGGGAGGGCCTGCGCTTCTTGCGATGTCGCGACCGCCGGACGCACGGAACGTAGTGCATTCCCAAGCCCTACGCGCTGCGCTACGCCGGGCTCCGTATCAATCCTCAGGCAAGATTCAACACGTCGTCTACATCATCCAAGAGAACCGCAGCTTCAACGTTCTGTTTAAGGGATTCCCGGGCGCAACGACGGCGAGCAAAGGCGACGACGAAAACGGAAACAAGGTCAAGCTGCACGTGCAAAACCTCTCGCAGGGCTGGGACATGGACCACTCCGTGAACGGCTTCTTCGCCGACTACGCCAATGGAGCGCTCAACGGATGGAATGAAGAAGACGCTTGCTGCGGCGAACCGAAGGATTTTGCCTACGCCTACATCGAGAGATCTCAGGTCAAGCCGTATTGGTCGATGGCCGAGCAATACGTGTTGGCCGACAATATGTTCCAGTCAAATCTAGACGGGAGCTTCATCTCCCACCAGTACGCGATCTCGGCCTACGCGAACCATGCCGTCAATTACCCGTCGGGGGCTTGGGGCTGCACCGGCAGCTCGGGCGACGTGATCAACACGCTGCTTGGGAATCGCACGATCGGGCCCAACATTTCAGCCTGCTTTAATCAGCAAACCCTCGGCGACGAACTCGACAATGCTGGAATCGGCTGGCGCTTCTACGCAGCCCCGACCAGCAATACCGGTACCATCTGGTCGGCATATCAAGCGATCCAGCACATCTACGAAGGGCCCGACTGGGCCAAAGACGTGATCACGCCGTCTTCCCAATTCATCACCGACGTCCAAAACGGGATACTGGAGCCGGTGACCTGGGTCACGCCGACGTGGGCGAACTCCGATCATTCCGGCAACAATTCCGATACCGGCCCATCCTGGGTGACGCAACTGGTCAATACGATCGGGAACAGTCCCTTCTGGGGTACGACCGCAATCTTCATCCAGTGGGACGACTGGGGCGGCTGGTTCGATCCCGTCGAGCCGGTCTATGAGGACTACGATGGCCTCGGTTTCCGCGTCCCCCTAATCGTAATCTCACCGTATGCCAAACAGGGTTACGTCTCGCACACGCAATACGAGACCGCGAGCGTCCCGCGCTTCATCGAGGATACCTTCGGTCTCGGCCAGCTGGCGGCAGCTGACGGGCGGGCAAACGACCCCTCGAACGATTGTTTCGACTTCAACCAGCCGCCGCGCCCGTTCCAAACGATTTCAGCGAAATACTCCAAGAACTTCTTCTTAAAGCAGCGTGAAAGTTACCACGCTCCGGACGACCAGTAACCGGTTCTAATCCACCTTCCCTTTCAACCTCGGCGCGACGGTTCCATAATGGCACCATGAAATTCTTCAAACGACTCCCCCAACTCGCCGCCGCAGCACTGTTCGCCGTGAGCGCCTCGGCAGCCGTCCTGATGACTGACGCCACGCACGCAGGTCAGCCGGCTCAAGGCCTCCTCGCGTCCGCTCCCCAGGCCGCGAGCGCCCAAGTCGCGGTCGGCATCGGGATCGGCGTCGGCGGGCCTTACCGGTATCCTCGCTACGCCTACCGTGGCGGCGCCTGGGTTCGCGTCGGCTTCGGTTACGCCGCCGCACCGGGTTACGTGGGCGGCTACTACGTCGGCTACGCCCCCCCCCGATACTATCGTCCCTTCGCCGCTCGCGCATACTTCGGTCCCGGCTACTACGGCCGTCCGTACTACGCCCGTCCGTTCTACGGGCGCCGGTACTATGGCTGGCGTCGATAGAACCCCCCACCTTCGAGCAACTGAAGGGCCGCGATAGCGGCCCTTCTGCTTGCGAGGCGGTACTCATGCGCCGTTCCGCGCAGCTCCGCGCCGGTGGTTCATAGCCCGCTCGATGAAACCTCATTTCATGAAGGAAGGTTTAGAGCGCTTCCTTTCTGAGCTTCTTCAGTCGCTTGAAACAATCGGTATCTGTGCACCGTACGCGGGGGAAGCTGAACGGATGGAGCTACTCACGCTCACATGTGCGCTTCCGGCAGCCGCGCCGCCTCGGGTTACAGCGACAGCCTTATTTCTAATGAGGAGTAATCGCGTGAAGTACGTTTGCAGCGCTCTTGCCTATGCTCTCGTAGCATTGACGATGCTCGGGGCTAACGTGCGAGCGGCCGCATCCGAAGACATCCCAAGCCCGTCATCGTCCAGCGCTACGGTGCCGTTGCCGGAATTGGCCCAGAGGCGCGAGGCTGCGCTCGCCCGGTTTCACGACGGTATCCTGCTCCTCCATAGCAGTTCGGGTTTTAAGCGTTGGGAGGATGCTGGATTTAGGCAGGACGCAAGCTTCTACTATCTTACGGGAATGACCAACCTTCAGGACGCGATCTTGGCGCTGGACGGCCCGCGGCACGAAGCCATCTTATTCGTCGGTACGCAGCCGTTTCTCTGGGTCGCGCAAAAGATGTTTTCCGGTTTGAACCAGTTTACGTTGTCCGCCGATGATTCATCGGCGAGGCTAACCGGCGTGACGAGAGTCGAAAGCTGGAGCGGCTTTTCAGCCTGGCTCGATACTCGTTTGAAAGACGATCCTCAACTTCCCCTTTATCTCGACAGTGGCGGTCAGGTCGGCGATTTTGCGGGTAGCGGCAGCGACCCATCCGAGTTGTTGCCCATCGCGAATGCACACCTCTTGTGGTATCGCGCCGTGCAAGCCCGTTGGCCAAGCGCAAGTGTGAAGGCGGCCCACCCCGGGCTCAACGAGATCCGGGCGACCAAGAGCGACTACGAACAGATGCTGCTGCGCCGCGCGGCCCGGATGACGCTGCCCGGCATCGACGCGGCCCTCCGCGCGCTTGCGCCGGGTCGTACGCAGCGCCAGGCTGAAGGCGATGTGATTGCGGCGATGATGGATGCCGGCGCCGAAGGACCCGGCTTTTGGCCTTGGGTGCGCTCGGGTAGCAGCGCCTACTTGCCCGGTTTGTTCGCGTCGTTCCTCGATTACCACGCGCTCGATCACGTCATGGCCGACGGAGAGGTCGCGCGCGTCAATCTCGGCGCGGAATACGGCATGTACAAGGGCGACTATGGCCGCACGTTTCCTGTGGGCGCGAGATTCTCAGCCGGCCAACGGGAAGTGCTCGCTCTCTTTTCACGCGCTTATCTCGCCGGGCTCCAGGTGATCCGGCCGGGTGCGACCCGGGCCGACGTCGTCACCGCCAGCATAAACTACGTCAAGGAACACCGTGATACGTTGAAGAGCGACTTCGGCCGGGCCGCAGCGGACCTGCTCGTCACAAACGCGCCTTGGTCAATGTACGGCCACGGCATCGATATGGTTGAAGATGTTCCGAAGGCGTTTGCCGCCGGGAACGTCATTTGCTGGGCGCCCGAGTTTTCGCTGCAAGGCCAAGGCTTTTATCTCGAGGATATGGTCTTGGTGGCTGCGGGCGGTTACGAACTGCTGAACCCGCCGCTTCCTTACGAGCCTCAAGCGCTTGAGCGTCTGAAGGCGGCACGTGCGACGCCTTAGGGTTTTTGCATTACCAACTTCCCGACGCGCCTCCGCCGCCGAAACCGCCGCCGCCGCCGCTGAAACCGGAGAATCCACCGCCTCCACCATGCCCGCCGCCCGATCCGAAAGCTCCGAAACTCGATCCGAAAATCCACGCGTCTTCAAACGCTCTGTCGGCGGCTCTTAAGCCACCCGGCAGCGCGAAGAACCAGCGGATCAGCGCGATCAGAAGAAATGTAGCGAGGACAAACAGCACGACGTAAAGCCAGAAGTTGCCGGAGTCCGCACCGCTCGAACTCGTATTGGGAGCCGATGCCGCACTCAACGGCTCCGAGGGCTTAAAGCCGGGGCTGACGGTGGCGAGGATCGCTCCAACGCCCGAAGCGACGGCCGCATCGGGGTTATCGGCTTTGAGTTGCGGCACGATCGTCTCGTCGATGATCTCTTTGGCGCGCGCGTCGGGAAGTTCGCCTTCGAGCCCGTACCCGATTTCGATGCGTACCCGGTGGTCGCGCATGAACAGGAACAGGACCGCGCCATCATCTTTTTTCTTGCGTCCGGCCTTCCAACTTTGGGCAGCGTTGACGGTATACGTTTCCAACGGCTCGGTACCGGTCGTCTCGCCGATATAGACCAAGATCTGATGACCGGTGGCGGATTGGTATTCGCGCAGCTCGCGCTCGAGTTGCGTGACGGTATCGGCACGTAACGCGTGCGCTTCGTCGGTGACGAAGCGCGTCGGCGCGGGCGGAACGGTCGATCCTCGGGCCGCGAGTGCCAGGCCGAGCGCGAGGATCGATCCCATCGCGGCCAAGCCGGCGGAGCGCGCGTTCATCCCGGTGAGGTGCGCGGAAAATGCGCGCGCAGGGTCTCGCCTAAACGCTCGGTAGCGAAGATGATTCCGCGGGCGATCTCCCCGCGTGCGAAATACGGTCGTGCTTTGGCGATGAGATCCTGCCAGAATGCGTCGCCGACCCGTTCGTGTAAGGCCCGATCGCCCACGATCGCAAATGATCGGGCCTGCGGGGCGACCAGGATGAGGGCGACGTTGCGATGCTCGTGGCCGTGCAGCCCGGCTTCCGCGAACTCTGCTTTGGCCCGCGCCAGCGCATCGGCCTCGGCTTCGGGCACGATGCGAACGACTACTTTACCGGTCGTACCTGCTTCGGCTTTGTCGATCGCGCGCTTGACCCGTTCGTTGTCGGCGGCGGTCATTTGCTGAAATCGACCGCCGGTGCGGTCTCGGCGCCGCTCTGTGCTTTGAAATAGTTCTTTTCATTGAACTTCTGGCCGAACATTGAGACGAACAACACCGCCGGAACGGAATCGCGGCGCGTGTTGAAGGCCCGGGCCGCCTCGTTGTATCGCATGCGCTCGACCGTGATCCGGTTCTCGGTACCCTCGAGCTGTGCCTGAAGCGTCGCGAAGTTGCTCGTCGCCTTGAGGTCG